>SCLI03000226.1_pt1 | contig 37824 bp, 52 predicted proteins | sample 7268041 | NCBI WGS metagenome assembly SCLI03 (sample SAMN10721081, study PRJNA514188) | viral metagenome | isolation source: depth-stratified mine tailings core A | place: China: Fankou Pb/Zn Mine tailings | collected 2017-10 | reverse complement strand
AAACTAATACTTGTATATTCTGGACTCGATACTTTTCCGGTAAGAAGTTCATAGTCTGTAATCCATAAACAATCGGAATATCCTAAGACAAGTTTCTCTTTAGCTTTTAGGTCATCTCCTTCTGTTAGATAACCAACCTCGAACATTCTATAACCGCTATCGTGCTTTTTAGTTGTTGGTTTTATATAACAGAAAGCTTTTCCAATTGCTAAGTCTTCTAACCATTTTTCTTTACTCATAGAGATTGTTCGGATAACTTTTTAAGGTCGTTAATTTCTTTCTCGCTTAATCCTTTCTCAAACGGATTCTCTCCTTTATAAAGTGCGTTTAGGTCGATATTTCTTGACTCATAGAGTTTCTTTACTTCTTCGGACAATTCAGACGGTGGGTTTCCTTGGACAATATATTCAGTCCCCAACCCTTCACCGGATTTAGTGATTGTGATGTCATATTCTTTCGGAGAACCCCAGCGAGGATTATCTATTAAAGCCTTCATAGCCCTTAGAATACTGGATTGAGTGATTTCAAGGATTTGGACTTTATTCGAGTCATAGTTCCAAACTACGAAAGCCCAGAAATGTTTAATCGCACTTGGTCTTCCGTCTTTCTCAATTCTAATGTCCTCCGGAAAACCGACAATCTCTTTCTTGCTTCTTACTGGTTTGTTCGCCGTGTTCCAGTATTCATATCCAACAATCGCTGAAGATAACGCTCTAAAAGTATTTAATCCGTTGCGGAACTTCATATAATCGCTTTTGTCTGGCAAATCGTAATCTTTTTCTAAGAAATCGTTCATATTAAATCCACATTGATTCTTCGTGAGGAAAACGACTATCTTCCTCGTCCCCTAGGGGGTTTTCGTATGTGCAAGGGTCGCATCGCCCTATCATTACACTCTTACTCTCAAGCGTCTTATTAACTTCTTGAGCGAAAGCTCCAAGAGTATCGAATAAATAGTTCATAATGAATTATCTTTAAAATCTCCGACTGTTTCTTCTTCTTCCATTTGACAAGAGTCATCGTCCATCATCGCCTCCATATCCATCTCGTTCTCAATTTCTTCAAACTCTTTTTTAACGGCTCTAAATCCGTATTTTTTGATTAGAGCGTTTAATTCTTGGTTCATTGTTTTTTCTTCAGAGAGGCAGGACAAACCGATGAAGAAAATCCCGCCTCTTTGAAATCACCCGTTTAATCGACTATTATTGCTATTAAGAAACCTATGGCGAAAATCGACACTGCCGCCATTATCTCAAGGAAATTATCAACCCATTTCTTATTAACTCTTTGGAGGCTCGATATGCTTCCGTCTGGGCTTTCTTTTAGTTTGAGTTCTTGGAACATCTTTTTATTGCTTGCGACCTTTTATATTATTACTATACTACGCCTGTTCGCTTTCCACAATAGCTTTTCTGTGGATAAGTTCCGCCTGTTCTCTTTTCTTCCAAGCTCTTTTTTGAGCTGATAAACGACCCATTAAAGCATAATGTTTCTTGCCATATTTTTTCATTGTTGCTTTCGCGCCGATTTTTCCGATTCTACGAGCTTGTTCTGTGCTTAACATATTTCATATATGAAGATTAGTTTCGACAATCCTTTTATTATTTCTGCTTCCCCACTTTCTACGGCTTTTCTTAATTCAAAAGAATATGGGCGATTTATTGTTAGTGAGCGAGGGTGGTATCTTTTACCTTTCCAAAAAACTTGTATGCTCGGTGCGGTTTCTCCTATTAGTTTAAAATTAGCGGCTTTATAAATTGTTCCCCTGTGTCCTACCGATTGGTCAGAATAGGAAAGAACTTTTTTCGCTAATTTATTCTTTTTAATAAACCATATAACTTTTGAAAGAAAATAACTCTCGCTATTCTTCGGGCATTCATCAAGCAACGCCATTCTTCTAATCTCAATACTATCTTTATATTTACTTTCATGTCTTGGCTTTCCTGCAACGCAACCACCGACTATATTTTGTCCATCCATAAGAGCTAAACAAAAACTTATACCACCGCCTATATGGCCGCCCTTATAATGATACTTTTCAAAAATATGCCTAATATCCTTAAACTTACATTCTCTAATTTTATAATTGAGCGGAGAGGTCGGATTTGAACCGCCATTTGCCACTTGGAATAGTGATTGTTTTACCATTAAACTATCTTCGCACTTCATTACTTATTACTCTACCACACTCGCCTGTTAATGGTAAAGTGGATAACTCTTGTAACTTATTCTCGGCTCTTGCGTTCTATTTAATAGTGTGGTATTATTCCACCTATTAGCTAAGTTAAATTAAAAAGACGTTTTTACCGCTCGGTCTGAAATATGACAGCGGTTTTTTATTTCTTGGCGTTTGCCACTATCTTTAGTTGTAAAGTTGGTCATTTAAGTTTTAGTTGTTTTGCTGAAGTCCGATTCTTTTGTTAGCCCGATAATATCTATTCCATATTTTATAACTATTTCCGAAAAAATCTTCAGGGCATTTATTATGTTTAGATCTATTACACTCCGCACAAGCAAGAAACAAATTTTTTATAGTGTTTAACTCTCCTTTTAGTGGCGTTCCCTCTAAGTCCCACTCTTTCCACTTGCTCTTAGATATAAAATGGTCAACCTCAACAGCTTTCTTTGAATTACAATAAAAACATCTTCCGTTTGTTTTTTGGCTAATCCTTATTACCTTTGCCTGAGTTATTTCCATTTGCCTATTTCTTTAATGATGACCGACCTTTATTTTATTGCTTTACGCCTTTTTACTCCTTCAGTTTCTATCTTTTGGCGCTTTATTGGTAAAACAAATGGTAAATACTGGTCAAACCGATTTATATTATCTATTTTCCTATCTATATTCAGTCGAATTAACTTGTTAGTAAGGTCTTCGGCACTATCAAACTCTATTTTTACTTCTCCCATTATATAATCTCTAAACAAAGTCCTTTTAATAGCCCCCAACGCTAATAAATTAGTTAATCCGTTTTTATGAATAAAATCGTGACATCTTCTACACAAAACTCTTAAATCTCTGTCTCTCTCTTTAAATAAAATACTTTCCCCGTTAAGATAATATCTCTTATGGTGAACATCTAATTTCTCTTTTGATCTGCATATAAAACACCTTCTCTTATTTTTATTCTTGAAATTGTTTCTTAGGTGTCTCCAGTGTCCAGTTTTGAGATAATTATTGTATTCCATTTCGCTAAGCTTTTCAGGGTTCGCAATAGTTTCCAAAGCCAGTTTGGTGTGTTTAGTTTAATTTGTTCGGTTTGTCCGATTAAACCTTGTCTTTCTATGGTCAGGGTATCTTTGTCCCCCTACCTTCTCGCCTAATCGTAAAGACAACTCAACTTAACGATTTCGGCTTAGCAGTTTCAGGTATTCGCTGTCGCCTCCGTGTATTCCCACAATTATTTGGCATCCACCGAGGGCTGTGAGATTCGCCACCCTTTCGGCAGATCGCTTAATTACAAAAATCGGGGTCGCATTCTTCAGGTGCAAAAACCCCGATTTAAGTGAAGAATGCTTTTGTGTAATTGTTATTTGCGATTAACTATAAGATACCATACAACCTTTTGTCTTGTCAACTACCCCTCAAATCCCCTTCTCTGTGGATAAACTAAAACCCCCTTTCGGGGGCTGGCATATAGGATTTAATTTCGACTTAGAAATTTATAATCTTTCCGTTGATATTGAACGTCCCTTGAACGAAGTTACAGAAGTCTTTTCCGGTCAGTCTTATAGTCCCTCCGCTTTTATTCGAATCCGTATAGGTTATAAACCAGCTACTTTGCCAAGGATTAGTCGGAAACCAAGTCGTCCCTGTATCTATCGCCATTAGAGACAGCCTTCGGGCGGTTTCGTCAACTTCTTGGCGTTCCTTTATCTTATCTAACCTACCGGCTTTCAGATCGTCCAACTCTCTCTCGTAAAACTTTTCTTTTTCGGCGGCCTCTTTCTTTATCTTTGACCACCTCTCCTTTTCAGTTAGATTGAGTCTAACCAGCTCTTTAATCTGTCCTATCTTTTCTTGTTCGGCCTCTTGTTGGGCGGCGGCCACTCCCTTTTGAATTAAATCTTTGTCCATATAGTTGTTGTCCTATACGCCAAGACTATATTAACACATTATTTATGATCGTCAATAGGCGGTTCTCCCACTTTGTATCTTATCGTATTAAACCAACCTTTTTTTATCGACCAATCTCTTTGATTTTCTACTACCCATTTGGTCACTCTAAAGGAAACGTCCCAGTCTCCGACCCAATTCATCAATTCTTCGTCAGTGGAATAAGGAAGAATATTTATTCCAGATTCTCTTATGTCTTTTATCTTTTCGATCCACGTTCCCTCTTTATAGCAGAACGGGCCGAAACTTGGGCTTCCGTTGTCAGGAGTTCCCTCTATTTTACAGCTTTCGTGCTCGGAAAGATGGATAAGCCATTTGTCGAAGTTCGTCATCTCACTATACCCACCTTCTTTGCCCCAAAACTCGTTTGTGAGCCGACTTGAGGCCTTTATGCTACTATCACCTATATTCTCGCCTTTCGCTCGTTGTAGGGCGTTTTTAGCCCAAGTTTGTATCGCTTCAATCAGCCCTTCTGGCTTGTTTTGCTGGGTTTGGCCCTCTCCCGATGCCGTTCGGAATTGAAACATAGCCACTAACAGCAAGAACAAGAGCAGAATGAGCCATTTATGTTTACTCATTACTCTGCGTTTTGACTATCGCATTTAGTCAGACGCATACGGCTGGAGATAAAGGGCCCGTCTTGATATCCTATTAGTGAGGAGACCAAGGTTCATCTCCAGCAGTATGAATCCGACAGTTGGAAATGAAGGGATCGAACCTTCGTTCACGATGTATAAGATCGTTGTTCTGCCATTGAACTAATTTCCAGTAGTTAAAGACTTGGTTGGTGGGGCGAGGTTTGACTCGCAGATGTCCTAATCTCCTCACTCTAGGGACTAGTTTGCGGGAATCCGTTTATTTAAGATATCTCTGATGATATTCACGGCGCTAATGGTTCACTGTCCACCACCCACCAATCAAATCCTTAACTTTTGTTAAATAACTTCTACTTTCTCTTTTTTGAAAATCCTCCTCAAGACTGATTCTTGTGCTATTGCCATTCCATAAGTCCAACCTTTTAAATCAGCTCTTCTCTCTTTAGCTTGGTCTCTTTTATGAGCATGGCGATGTTTTCTTTTGTATTTCATTCAACCATAGGACAATTACTTGCTACCCATTCCAAACTCTGGAACTAAATGATTGGTCAGAACATTTATTTTATAACCCCCAGCCCCCGACCCGAATCCTACTTTAATCTTACTCCTGTTCTTTCTTCCCAGCAAGAATCGCATAACCACTTTCCATATGTTTCTTCGTAATGCTCGCTTCCTTTAGGGTCTTTGCGGACGTTCTTGGTTTCTTTACCGCAATTATCGCAAGTCATAGACCTTCTTATGACATTTCCTACACAGAAAGGACATTTTGGCGTTTTCTTTTCTCCACCTTTTTATTTCCCTCTCCGTGCGGCAGATTGGACACTCGACCTTTTGAATGAAAGTTTTACCGGGTGCGGGATTTCTACTTCCACCCTGTATTTTCCAATATAATCTGTTAGGTGAAAAAGTCTTATGATCTTTCATATGTTCAGTATAGGCATATATAAACATATCTAATTGGTTCTCCGGCTCTACGTTATCTCTCGCATATACGAAAGAACGGATTACCGCTTCTTCGCTTGTCATGATTGTATTATATCATATCGAGAATGGCCGGAGGTGTGGATAACTTCGGGAGCGATTAACGCCCCCGAAAATACTCTCTGATGATTGCTTCTTCGTATGGTCTGTTTCCGTGCGGAAAGACCTTGTGTAATATCTTTTCGCAGGCCGGACAACGAAGTTCGCATAGCTCCACCACTTCATATTGTCTGAACTTTCTGCTTAACAAGTGATGTCCGACGAGCTTTGCTTCCGAACCGCAGACTTCGCAAAAGTTGCCCACAAGCTTCCGTCTTTCTTCCTTGACAGACCGCCAATGGCTCAATCATCTCACCTCCTTTGTTAAAGGCCGATAGGGGGAGATACGAGGCTGGACACCGGCAAGGCATCGGCCGTTGAGACCCTTTTCGTATCCAAGTGGAAGTCTCCGCTAAAATAGTCGTAGGTCAAAACAAACTATAAATCAAATCGAAAGAATATTAACTTGTTGCCTCTTATCCACCCCTATCGACCCTTGTTATCGAAATACCTCTTTGTGGTGATATTCGCAGTAAGACCTAAAGCGATCATAATGGCCGAAATCAACTCAGCGACATCTTGGGCGATATAACCTCTTCCGATCAAGAACACGACTAAAGCTCCGATAATGGTGGCGATAGTGGTCTTTTTTCCTGACAAAAACTCAATTATCTTTCCCATAGTATTATCGTTTTGCGACCTTTAATTTAGGATTGACCATAACAGATTTATTTTCCTTTTGATTATACCAAAGACAGAGTTGTCTGTCCACAAAACTCCGTAATCCGATCCGTTATATTTCTTAACCAAATCGATGTCATTCAGGAGCCAGTCTTTAATCGGGTCATTGATGCTTTTGAGCCCAGTCCAAGAGATAATATCTTTCGCGTATTTCAGTGGATCGTTCCCGTCTGACGAAGGCGAATAAATCTTGAAAAACTCATAAACCGAGCAGTTTGGATTATATGCTTTATGCTGTCCGGTGGCAGCTCTTTCGAGATAGTTGCATAGGTAATTGAATCCTTCTTCGTAAGTGGGAAAGGTTAAGAAGTTTCCGTCAGTTCCCCTGATAGCTCCCGGGTTGTTCCAAGACTTATTACAATTCTCCTTTCTCTCAATAGCTTTGGCGATTGTCTTGACAACCTTATCGAACAGTTGGCAGGGGTCGATGTATCCCTCAAATCCATTATCAACGTCCAAAATGTGATATTTAATAGGCGAGAAGGCCGGGAAGTTCCAACGTAGGGTCTGGAAAATCTTACTACGATCAATCGTTCGAAGTCCAAAGTGAAGATGGGTCAATTCGTCGGCGAGCATTGTCATTCCTTTATTCCCTTGCGTTCCAATCTCGTCGCCTTCTTTCACCTTGTCCCCTAAATTAACGCAGATCGAATCAAGGTGGGCGTAAGAGTATTCAAAGTTCTCGTCGATGATGACGCAGGTTCCTTGCTTCTCGTCCACGTATATCACATCTCCGTCAGAAAAAGAATAGATCGGGTCTTGGTGGCCGCATTGAAGGTCGATTCCCGGGTGTCCGTTAACTCCAAGTTGTTTCCACTGGTCGGGAAACTTTCCGAATCCGAGGAGAAACAAGGTTTGGTTGTATGGCTGACTTAATGTCATCAGAAATCTATTCCTAACTTTCTTCCTTCTTCAATATCTTTTATTATTTCGTCAAGTCCAGAAGTATCAGTATTAAGCTGATACGCCTTGACCTCTTTAGACCTATTCTTAACGAGATTTACAGCTTCTTCGATAGTGTTTCCTAAACCTATTACCGAACATACCGAACTAAAACCCGGAACTGAATAATACTCATTATCAAATTTAGCCACCATTCTGAATTTTATCCATCTTCTCAACTCTTTAGGAAAATTAACTTTTAGCCAGTGATTGTTCGCCCATTCGCTGTCGAAGGATACACCGGCAGCATATTTATACTTAATTATCGGCTGGACTTTCTCTCCGTGTCCCAATCCCCACAAAACTTCGCTAAAGTTTTCTATCAACTCCGTTTGAATAGCGGAGGTACAAGGAGCGGCGAGCCTTACTGTATTATCTATCAAATATCCCTCGTCTTTTTTAGGAGACTTCAACTCTGTAGAGAAAAAGAATCTTGTATTTAGTTTCTTGAATATCGGGGACAATCTATCGCATATTGATTTGATTGATTTCGAAACTTTGTCATATTCTACAGACGAAGATATATATCCTGCTCCCTTCTTCTCATAACCAACCATCGTCGGGGATAGAGTCTCACCATCAAACACTATAGCGTCTATACCAGGCTCTACTCCTTTTATTTCTTCTTCCACGATAAACTCTATCTTGTCTTGTTTCGGTCCGAACTCATAAGCCAGACTATCCAAAAGCGGAATCGAGCTTTCATAATCGGTATGCTTAAACGATTCGACATCTCCCCTGAAGATATCTATCTTAACAAACTTGTTTTTATTGACTTTGAGATAGTTTCTCAAATTATCAAGTCCGGTAATCTTTTTAGTCGTCTGCGTAGGCAAACCGACTTCTTTCTGGATCTGTCGGCTTTTCCATCTGTTAAGCTCAAGCATTTCTGCCTTTCCAGCCCCAGCTACCGGATAACCTTTTGATTTAAGATACTCAACCATATCCGAACAATGGGTGTCGAAGAAAACAATCAGGTCTACCTTATCGACATAATCCCAGAAGAAAAGTATCCTTTCCAGGCCATCAAAACCCTCTCCTATAAGAGCTTTATTTGATTTGGGGAAAGCGTCAACCCACGGACAAAAATAGAATACTTTTCCGAAATCTTTCGCCAATCTCGACGCCTGTTCAGTGAATAATCCTCCCGAATCATAAACAAGGGCTTTTTTATCTCTCAGATTCATTTACTCGTGTGTAAGATTATAATATGCCGCTATTAGTCCTAAAATAATAGCGTAGATCATTTATTTATTTCTTTGGAGAACAAAGAAATAATTTGCGACCTTAACCCAGAAGGAAGAACAGGTACCTTATCTAACACATCTGTCAGTTTTCCTATATTGTATGCTCCCGTAGCTACTCCTGTCTTTACTGTCGGTAAGACGGAAGCTTTAGAAATACCGGTTGTTATCGCGGCTCCTAATGGGCCTCCCGCTATAGCCCCTCCGCCAGCCAAAATGGCGTCCTTTAATCCTATAAGAGGCTGACTTTGCTGTCTATTGGCATAATTCACTAAGTCATCAAATATATCGATCCAATTAGAATATTCGGACATCAACGTCCTTGATCCTTCTATTTTTCCTATCTCTTTTCTTAGCTTATCTGCGGCGACCTTATATGTCTCTTCCTTCGGAGAAAGATTAGGATTGGCTCTGAAAGAAGACTCTCTCCTAACGTCGTCAAGGAATCTTCTCGCGTCTAATACGACATCTGCTTCTATGGTATCTTGACTGAAAGCTCTCGATAGTCTATTTGCTTCTGTTTGTTTAGCCCTTAAGAATCCGGCCCCACTCTTCTTATATTCTTCTGATAGTTCATCAAACAACTGGATATATCCTTTCTTATTGGACGGGCTTAAAGTCTTACCAGCCAGAATATCTTTCAGCTTGGACTCTGATTCAAGTTGCTTCAAATAAGATGTCTTTGCCATCTTTTCTGGTGTTCCCCATAGACCGTTTTCTAAAGCAAATTGTGCTTTATCTTTAACGACAGATACTCTTCCCCCGACTTCTTTTATTATCCCCTTGTCTAATAATTCTTGATATGAATCCGGATATTTCACTTTAAGTTCTTCTATTGCTTCCGGCTTGAACACCTTGGAAATATCATCTTTTGTCTCTTTCAGAAAAGAAGAATATACCTTTTCCGGTAGTTTCTTAAATATTTCTTCTTTAAGCTTTCCGACTCCTTCTATGGCCCCAGATATAGCCATAGACAATAGCCCAGTCTTTACGGAATTACTTACGATTTCTCCGGTTGTTTTGTTCTCTCCGTAAGCGTCTAACCCGCCCCTGGTAGCTCCCAAAAGTCCAGCGGTGGCTATTCTACCAGTTCTCGTCTTTTCACCGATAGAAGCCACTTTTGCCACAGCGTCAACAGCTTTGGCCACGGCCGGTATTCTCATCGCCGCTCCCCCTGCTTTTAGGCTTCCGCCAGAAAGAGCGGTCATGGCAGTCGCTGCTCCGCTTGATAATATCTTTTTGGTCAATGCCTTTTCCGCCTCTGGAGTGACTTCTTTTTGTAATCCTCCGGTTGATATACTAATAAACTCTTCTGGAGTGATCTGTCCAGATTCGGCTAATTTCTTCAGGTCTTGATATTCTTTGGTAGTTCTGAATATAGCAGTAGATAATCCCTTGGATAAAGGAGTAATTCCAGCTATATCTCCGACTTTCTCCAAAAATGATTTATTAGTTGGTCCAGTAGGAGATGCGGTGGTCCCCACCCCAGAAATGGACTTAGCACCGGAGCTTACTAACTCTTCATAGCTTGCTTTTTCTCCAAGCGGCTTTGCTCCTTGCTTAAGTAATTCTTCGTAAGTAGCCATCTTATTGTCTTAGTTTATAAGTTCCATCGACCTGTAAGTCATATACTTTATTATCTGGAGTAACCATCGAAGAAGGCTTGTTATTCTCTCCGGAACTTTTCTTACCTATATTCAACGTTGAGTCAACTTTGTTTTGGAGCTGAGATTTGACTTGACTCGCGGAAGACTCTACAACTTCTAAGCTACCCTGATTGAGATTCGGCATTTGAGACATATAGAAAAGTCTGTCCTGATCGGATATTCTTCCTTGTTCGAATAGTCTTGTGAGCTGCATACCAATGATAGATTTAGCCGACTCGAAAGCAGCGACCTCTTTATTCCTCTCTTTCGCTCCAGTGGAGGCCGCAGCCCTACCACCTACCTGGCCCTTATAATACCAGGGTACTTTCTTCCACAAGTCTATAAGAGAATCTATTCCATCGTTTATAGAGATTACCGTCTTACTAACGTCTTGCTGTGTTCCTTTAGTAGGTATGATCCCCATTTGGGCGGCTTCTAATTTAGTGGTCCCGTAAGTCACTCCTAAGGTAGCCGCTTCTGTAGGGCTTAATATCTCGTCTGAAATAGACGGAGCCGCCTCTTTCAACGTAGGAATTATAGGAAGATTGTCGATATCTATTCCAATTCCCTTGAGTTGATTTATCTGTTCCTCAGAATATAAGCTCCGCAAGACATCGGGGGCATTATCTCCATATACCTGTGCGAATTTTAATATTGTATCTATGGCGTTTTGCTTCTTCACCTCGGCGTCTTCCATCGATTTCAAATATGAATCGCTTAAATATTGTATACTCTGGTCAAGAGTGCCGGTTCTTCCCCGTATCTCATCATTTATTAACCTCAAGTTCATATCGATCCTGTTCCTATCATTAGTGTCTATAGCGGACTTGAACGTCGGGTCGAGCTGTCCTTTCTCTTCTTCCGTAAGCGGTTGGTCATAAAGTTGTTTTAACAAAAGATTCCTTTGGGTCATCAATTTATTATTAGCTCCTACCTTCGCCTGTAGAGACGATAATACTTGAGACATTATGAACGGATTAGAAGAAGAAGGATTTACGATAGATGTCTTCGGAGCGGTCGTAGCTGTAGCGACAGCGGTTGTGTCTTTCATTGTCCCAGAAAGACTTCCAGATGGTGTCTCCGCAGTTGGAGATACTTTAGGAAGCTGGCTAATAGCCTGCTGTATGTTAGGTATCTGTCCGGCAATCGACTTTAATTTTGATTCTATCTCTGAAGTGTCCATTATAATTTCACTTTCTCGTATTCCGAAAGACCTTTAGCCTCTATGTCAGCTTTTTTGGCAGCCGCTTCAGTCCCTATTATTCCGCCTACTGGAGTATAACTCAAACCTCCAGCCGTGATCGGAGAAAACCGATATAACCCAGATGTTCCATATCTCTCTTCTAAAGTCTGTCCAATATTCTGTAATTCTTTTTGTAAAGCTCTTTTTGAACTCTCTATTACCCCCTCTTGAGAGGTAGCAAGCCTCTGCTTGGCTTGCTCCCTAAATCCAGAGTAAGCCCTTCCGGCGGACGCTTCCGATTCAGCTAACGCCTTTCTCTGTTCCTCTTGGGCGATTCCTCTCTCTTTTTCTGTCTGGCTATATTCAGAAGATATGTCAGATAAGGTCCTATTTAAAGAAGATTGATTCAATTTTAACGCGTCTCCATATTTAGACAAAATATCCGGATCATTAGCGGCGGCCGTCATAGCTTTGTTAAGAAGATCGGCGTTGATAGAAACATTTGTTTGACCGGCATCGTATTGAGACTGAATGACATCTTTTACTCCAGTTACGAACGCTTTTGATGAATCATCGAGTTGATTCCACAACTCTTCTGGAACCCCTAAAGACGGATCATAATCGGTAGTCTTCCCGGACAATGGAATATATTCTCCAGTGGCGTCTTGTGTGAGTTGGCTCGTATCTGTCAATCCATATTTTTGCAAAGCCGTCTGCTGCTTCTGAAGCTCGTTTATCTGTTCTGACACAGATCCTATCTGTGATTGAAGTTCGGACGTGGCGGTTTTCCCGGTTTCTCCTATCTTAGCCATCGATTTCGGTCCGAAATACCCATACTCATTAGCCGGGGCTTGAACCCCTACGCTCTTTTGCCAATCAGAGACGGCCTTTTTGGTCTGTTCTCCGTAATATCCAGTCGCCCCAGCTGGTATGTTAAAACCTTGAGATATCAAGAAGTTCTGGAGATCAGTTACGTCTTCCCCAGACATTCCTGGGCCAAGATTCCTTGTTATATTCGGGATAGTCGGCATTATATTATAGTTAATGATATTATTATACTTTAGTCAAGCAAGATTCTTGTGACATCTTCGTTAGTAATCTTGTTGGAAACTCGCAGCGGCTATGACCATTACAGCGTTATCTGGGTCTCCTCCAGCCACCCAATTGTTAGATACTCTAGCTCCAAAGTTTTTACCAGATTGAGAAGAAAAAGTATGATTTAACAGAGATGCTTCTAATGCATCATCTACATACCATTTAACATCGAAGTTTCCTCCATTAGGCGTTATCTCTATTCTATATTTATGCCACTTTGAATTATCTATTGAATTAGAAAGATTTATAATAGCTCCGACAGAACCGTCGTGATAGGCCGCCTTCGTATTTGCGGGATCAAATATAAATCCCGTGTAAGCCGATGTGCTATTGTCGATTTGTCCCATCCTCAAATAAGCCGTACCCGCTCCGGTAAGATTAGTGCATATTGAAAGACATTCTAATACAGGATTCTTGGAGAAGTTTAAAGGACTTGTTGCGTTGGTCGTTAGGTCTATTCCGAAAGAACCTACTTCAATAGCTCCTATTGCTGACGCCCCTAATGAATCAAGAGCAGAAAGAACCATTATATTCGATGAATATGGAGTTAAAGTAGCTCCCCCAGAGGTAGTCGTTTCCCAACCAACAGTTGTGTTTAGACCATAATTGACAGTCCATCTTTTGTTTCTAAAATTATTAGCATAAACATCGCAACCATCTATCACCCCAGCCGTTATGGTTCCGAATGTTCCTGAAGCACCAGATAGAGTACCAGCGAATGTCGCATTGCCTGTTGAAGCGTCTATTACAAAAGTTGTTACTCCTGAATTAGCACCTACAATCCCTCCTCTGAATAATAGTACACCAGAACCTCCCGTTACAGCTCCAGTAGATGTATTCCAAGTTATAGTACCTGACTTTACAGCTCCAGAAAAATCAGTAGAACCGAAAGAGAAATCTTTTAATATGTTCTGATTAACTGTACTTATGACCGTATTTCCGAGTGAATTGACTAGGTTTCCTGCGTAAGTCATAACCCCGCTCCCTATATCATATTTCAATACAGTAGCATCAGAAGCGGATCCAAAATATAAGCCAGACGAACTTATATAATATCCAGAATTGGCCGAGTCTGTAAAAGACGTCTTGCCATATCTTATTGTTCCTCCAGAAACTACTATTGACGGAAACTCTGCCGAAGTAGGGGTTAGTTGCCACCCGGAAACTCCGGTAACGAAGTTCCCTGATTGTAAATATCCGCCCGCCACCGTCTGTTGGCTTATGATTTGTCCACTCGTTATAGAAGTAGGATTTATAGGATTGGTAACATTATTATTCAAGATCCCAGAGATTCCAGACGGCTGATAAGTGTTCCCCGTAGTAGAGTTGACAGACGGAATTACGGAATCTCTCAGTATCCCGTAAGAATTATAATCGTTATTAAACTCTAACTTATTATCGTCCATTATCTATTAACAACTCCTTGGTCGACAACATTATCAAGATATATTCCTTCAAAGATAGGCGGAGTACCGGAAGAACTCCCAAACCACTTAAACGTAAAGAAGTTTCCACTCGCGTTTATTTCTTCTCCGATATTCACTCTTTTAGACAAATCTATGTTGATAGGGATATAATCATCTCCGTCTTCTCTGACCTGTAGTTGAGAATCCAAACCATTGTTAGAGAAAACTACCAATCTATCAGAAATCTTTTTTAGATTCTGTCTTCCAGTAAACTCTAATTCTTGAGTCTCTAACTCAAAATATATCGGAGTTGTATTATCGGTCGTCCCACTATTCATGGTCTGAACATCTCCTGAAGTATCTGACCCGACCATCGTCAAGCCGTCTGTAGTAGTGAAATTACAAAAATATCTGAAGGTGTCCGCATACGAATGGATACTCCAGCTCTCATCTCTCGGAGAAAACTTCAAGACGACATTATTATAAGTCGTTTGATCATCAGTATTTGTCCCAAGAGTAACATTTCCTATAGAGAAGAAAACATTCAATCCGTCGGTCCCAGTGGCGACATTCCCCCAATTAGCTTGCGGTATAGCGTCTATTATATCCTGGACCCCAAGTCTTGATATTTGCTCCGGATAACCACCGTCAGTTCTTCTAATATCTTGTCCGGAGAAGAAATAGGTTACTCCTTGACAAGTAACGATAGATTCCTGAGAGACAGATCCAATATTATAAATATTTTGAGCGTCGGCGGTCTTGTTCACGACATCAAGTCTATACATTCCGGTATTCTTAAAGATCAAGACATAAGAAGACGTCTCGGCGAATCCAGTAACGTTTCCGCCATCATCTGGGTTTATGTCAATCCAGTCTCCAGTGTCTGGGTCTGTGTTCCAAGTTATAAAGGGAGAGGCGTTTGGAGAAATAATAGAGGAAAAATACACCCTATCCTTAAATCCAGAATAACCGGAGGCCAAGAGCCTACCCTTATATCTGAAAACAAGGCTTGGAACGACAGAATTGGTAGTAATACAATCTGTTGTATTCCAAGTGTTCCCATCAGCAGAGGAAGTCATTGCGTCTCCGGTGCTAACCCTAAAAACTCTACCACCCAAAGTAGTAAATCTATTCTTCGCTGAATTATTTAATGCGGTAGCACCGGAAGTATGCCAAGAAGTATCGTAATAATATATCGAGGCATTAGCCGCACCGGAATAAACAGCCAAAGCAAGATTAGGAGAACCGCCAGTTCCAACGAAATTATACAATCCAAGAGGGGTTTTATTAGAAGCCACCGTTGCTCCCAATTTTGTCGTTCCTGACCTGACCGCCGCCGAACCTATGATGTAGTCATAGTTTATATTCAACGAATGGGAGACAGAATTTTCAGGTGCTAAAAAATTACAAACCGAGGATTTTCTAATAACCCCCCTCCTGAAATCTCTTAACTGATATGGTGCTAATTTAGGCATTCTTATCGCCCTTTCTTATCCTTTTCCTCATCATCGGCCTCATCATCGTTTCCTCTTCCTCCATAGACACCCTCCTCGGATCAACCATTCTCTGGGGCTTACGGACGAACTTCAACGAAACTTTTCTGCCTTTCATCGATTTAGGAGCCCTAATCGTAATCATAAAGTTCTACCTTAATGTCAGAGTTTTTTAATGCCTCCTCGACCGCTTCTTTCACCTTTATTTCAGGGTGAAGAAAAAAGGCAATTTGCTCTTTAAGCACAAAAGCAAGAATACCCATAAAGACCACCACCACGGAGAAGCCACCGATTATACCGGCCTGCCATAGCTTCAGCTTCTTGACATCTCCGTTGGTATGTTTCTGATGGACAATCATCTCGTCATGCTGTTTAGCATTGTCGGAAAACTTGTCGTCAATATGTTTCTCCATATCATCGAAACGGCGATTTACATTATCGAAGCCCAGTTCGACTACATCATTCATTTTCTTCCATTTTTCCATCTAATCGTAATCAATTTCGACCATAACGGGATTAAATCTCTTTTATCTCGATTTTCTTTATTTCAGGAGAATGTTTAATGTATTCGGTCAACTGGAAAAGGATATCGTTAAAAACCTTAAACACTTCCATCTTGGTATCTACATCTGCCGTAGTTATCTCTATCTCACAGGGTTCCCCGCCAATGTTAATGTTCCCCTCGACTTTCAATCCGTCTATTTCCAATTCAAACTTATGCGTAGGTGTAATCATTTTATTGTTTTATTTTTAATCGACTATCTTATAAAGCCAATATTTTCCTGAAAACGTCATTGTTCCACTAGCGACCTTCCCCATTAGTTCAATCGAAGTAAGTTGATTAGCGGTATCTTGCCAAACACCGGAAATGGTGACAACCTCTGGGTTAACATTTCCAGGATCTGTATTGACAATGCTTCCGGTAACCATTCTATATGTTCCAGCTACTGTTCTTGTTGATTTTATGGTTAAGTCCATCAATGCTCCGACAGAAGCTCTTGTATTGGAGGCGTCTCCCATAAGATAAATGGCAGCGGCATTAGTAGCGGTAACATTAGCTGGAGCGGTAGTCGAAGTATTTAATACTTGAGAATAGTTGAATCCGGTTGTCTGGGCATTGAAACTCAAAGCATAAGCCCAATTAGTGGTGTTTCCAGAAGTCATTTCTATAATTAACTTATAAATTTGATTAGCGTTACCACCTAAAGAACTTATCTGGAAGATCTGTGCTAAAGAAGTTCCAACGCTAGCAGTCGAGAATGTTCCAGAAGCAACTTTAGCCCACATTCCACCCCCAGCAGGAGCAGCAGAAGTCCAGTTCGTTCCATCGGAAGTCAAAACATTCCCCGAAGTTCCAGGAGCGGCTACCGTATAAGCTGAAGCAACAAAATTCGTTCCGTCAGAAGTTATGATTTTTCCACTTGTCGCCGAGGCGTTAGGATAAGTAGGGGTAGAAGCAACAAAGTTCGTCCCGTCTGAGATAATTAACTTTCCAGCCGTAGCCGAAGCGTTAGGGTAGGTCGGAGTAGAAGAAATTATATTCGTTCCGTCAGAAATTAAGATTTTTCCGGAAGTTCCTGCTGTCGCCGGATAAGTGGCAGTCGACCAAGCAGGGAGAGCAGCCGCTCCTCCACTTCGTAGAATTTGTCCCGAAGAACCAGCCGCTAAAGTTTGAACGTTGCCCGTAGCGGTTGTTCCCGCGGCTAAAAGTCCATAAGCGGTAGTTAATGTTTGGACACCCGTGCCTCCTTGGGGAACGGTAACAGCCGCATTAGTCGTCAGAATAGTAGTAGCGGCATCAGGCAAAGTGTAGGTTCTGGCGGTGGACGGCCCTGACCAAGTGATAACCTGCGAGGCAATAGGTATAGTCGTTGAGGCATCAGGGCAAGTGATAACTCTCGTTCCACTCGTCGAAGTTCCAGTAATCTCAAAGTTATTAGTTCCGGGGGTAAGAGAAGAACCGGAGAAATAAAGATTTCCAAAAGGTTTGGTCGCCGAACCGACATCAACAGCTCCGGCAGTTCCGGCAAGTAAAGAAGTATTTATGGCTACCGAAGCAAGGTTAGAAAGGGCGGTATTAGCTCCAGTAGCCGCCGGAGTAGTCCAACTTGTATTTCCGCTTCCATCAGTAGTTAGAACTTGATTCAAATCGCCATCATTTGTCGGCAAAACAAAGTTATAGGTCCCGGCGACATCGGCGACTTTAAGAGTGACGATCCCGGAGGTCGTGCCTTTAAAGTTTATTGCTCCTGTAGTTCCTGCGGCCGCCCCTACCGTGATGTTTGACGAAAATATTGGAGTTCCGTTGATTACGGTCTGCGGAGTAGTTTGGTCAAGTTTAAGATAGGTTGCTGAAAGGTCAGGAATATCTCCAGTCGCAATAGTATCCCAAGCCGGAACAGCCGAAATTGTTCCCGTTCCCGTCTGGGTAAGAAACTTTTTAGTAGTAGTCGTATTCCCGGATAATCTCGCCGCCGCCGGTGAAGCATTTTCGTAAATAATATCTCCGAGGGTGGTCATCGGACTGGTTAGTTTCCCGTTAAAAGTTGACCAATCTGTGGTACTTAAGGCCCCTCTATTGGCCGCCGAAGCGGTAGGAAGATTGAAAGTATGGACACCTGCGGCAGAAGATATGGCAAAGTCAGTTCCGGAAGTTCCGACAGCAAAAGTTTGAGTGGCATCGGTAAGTCCATTAAGAGAGGAAATAACTCCGGGGTCGCCTTGCGGCCCTTGAGGTCCTTGCGGTCCGGTCGCTCCGGTAGGTCCAGCTGGTCCAGTAGCTCCAGTTGCTCCGGTCGCTCCGGTAGGTCCAGCTGGTCCAGTAGCTCCAGTTGCTCCGGTAGCTCCAACATCTCCCCTCGGAATAGTAAAATCAAAAATAGCGTCGGAAGTAGTCCCAGAGTTAGACACCGAAGCATTTGTCCCAGGCAGCCCTGTCGTAGTTGTGCCGACATTTATCGTAGCCGCTGATCCCTGTGGACCCTGTGGACCTGTATTACCGATCAGTCCGGTATCTCCTTTAGGTCCTTGAGGGCCAGTCGGGCCAGTCGCCCCGGTTGGTCCGGCAATTCCTTCCGGTCCTTGAGGGCCTTGTGGTCCGGTAGGTCCGTTAGGGCCAGCAGGTCCAGAAGTTTCCACTACTACGGTTCTTGGATCATAAAATCTGCTCATCAGTTATCCTTTATCCCAAAGTTTCTTATATTTCCGCTGTTGTCTCTCGGTAATGTCGGTTTAAAGTAGAACGTTCTTCCCATACTTTCTTTTTGTTTAAGCGTGCTTCTCCTCGCTATATATAGATTCAAAAAAGAGTTAGAGTTCTCATCGGAAGTTCCGCTATTCAATCTCAACAGGAACTTCCAGGCGAGATAATACTGAACCAAGGTCGGATCAACTATAACAGTTTCGTCAGAATCTGAAGTAATCGTCGTTATCTTTTTATAATAATCGAGATATAAGTTTCTTTGATCGTAATCAGTCCCGCATACCGGATAGAAGTAAATATAACCAGGGAATATAGTAAAAAATACTGGATTCCCGAAAGAAGCTCCCTGAAATACGGTATCTCCCAAAGAGTTCGCGGTAGTTGAGACAGCACTTAATGTCAAAACTCCAGTTGTCCTATCGTTAGCTGTAAATTGATAGGAATGATCCGTTATATACACCGTTCCTCCGTCGGAGAAATCAGAACTATCGGTAAGAGTTATTGTCGAATCCCCGATATTTATTGCTAAGGATAGAGTGGAAGTCGCTATTTGAGTGGTGATATCATTCCACTTCTCTTTATCTACCCAGACCATATTGTCCTCCTTCCCAAGCCTAAAGTTCCAAATGGACTTATTAGTAAACTGGTCATCACAATCAGTCGGCAAAGCTATTTTCCAAACACCGACGGAGCTTTCTCCTATATTAGCGTTGAATACTTCCATGAAGCTCCATCTCTTGTATTCTCTTAATACTTCCATCTGACAATTATTGATTTGTTGAAATCCATATTCATCAGAGAGAACACTCGAAGTCTCCTTATTTATCATTCCCAAAGCGTTGTCGATAAGCGATCTCGCGGACAGTTGAGTATATCCGCCGACAGGAGCTGGGTCAGAATAATCAGAATAAGTGGCCGTTCCGATGGTATTTTTGAACCTGGCATAATAATAGCCAGAAGATGACGAATCTACATAATCAGTAGTCTTGCTATCTGCCGATAAAGATTGAGTAGTTACTAAAGTCTTTGTACCACCGACGGTGGGAGAGGTGTATATCTCCACCGAATCATATCTTATTACTCTGACAGGAGTTGAAGAAGAATGAGGGAATATAGTATTAGAGACCAAGGTGATCGTCGATCCAGTAGGAGCAGTAGCTGTATGGGTCTTGATAATCTCACTTCCTTCATTTCCTGGTTCTCCTATCAATATGACCTGATTTATAGCAAATCCAGTTATATTTTTTACAGTTAATGTAGAAGAACCGGAAGCGGTATCAGATGTCAAAATAGTCGAGGCTCCCGGGTCAACTAAAAGATCATACAGCGGTATTCTAACAGGTTGATTTATCCTTCCATATCGTAATAGGATTTTAGGCCTGATTTGGCTCATTATTTAGGTCTTTTACAATCTTTTTTGTGCCTAACCCCCTTGCTATCACAAAACTCGCAGAATCTTTCATTCTTATCGATAGAAAACGATTCCTGAATTGTTCGTTGATTCTGGGTAGCGTATGGCTTCGGCTTGACCTTTTCATCAATTATTTTCTGCCACTTAGCCTCTTCTTCCGGAGTTTTAATATCTGGGATATAAGCTGTATTTATCTTTACCGTTTCTGCCGGTCTGAAAGAAAGCTTATAATCTAATACGTCCTGAAGAATATCTTCTTCGTCTTTGTCTTGGACATCAAGCATTCTTAAAGAAGCAATTGGCATCTTTAACAACTGATCTCTCGTATATAGATTTATTCTCATTGTTTTTTATTATTTACCGACCTTTAACCTGCGGTTTGTAATGTAGCAGTATATTCCCCGTCAGTCGTGACGGTGACAAACACTCTGATATATCTGAACAAGTCCGAAGTAGGGAAGAAATAAATCTTTGAAGTGTTCGTGTTCAATGTAGGCGCGGCGACTCTCGTATCTGTCTGAACGTTCGTGTTGGTCAGATTATCTATCAAACGATTGTAAACAATCCAGTTAGCGCCATCGTTGGAAACTTCCACCCCGAAAGCTCCATTGCCAGATGTGTGGTTAGCACAAGTGAATTGGATAGATTTCAGTTGTCTTTTGCTGACATCATAATATATAGCGTCAGTATTAGCGATCGTCGCCGTTACCGCATTGAGAACATTTATTGAATCTGTGTAGGGTAATGACATTTTGTTTTATTTTTTGTTTATCCACTCTGCTTATCTCCAAGAGAGTGGGAGAGAAAGCTTGTTCCGTTAAGCAGCAGTATAAAGCTTCACGTAGCGAAGATTACCACCAGCATCTCGGAAGAGAGGGACCAAAGTTCCAGCATCACTTCCGGCATTGGTAATAGTTCCCAAGTCAGTAGCCGTCATACATTCAAATAGGGCAGTAATGCCATTATTCTGTGTATTCAAGCTAAATGGGAAGACATATTCTCCGTGGGTAATTCCAGCATTGGCATTACCGATGAGAGATTCCATTCTCAAACCGAAGATCAATTTGGCTCCAGTAAGAGTGGCCGAGTTATCGATATACAATCCATTATCTTGAGCGGCCAAATATCCGGCGCTCGCATTGTAAGTAGCAGTGCCATTGATCCAAGAACCATTGCCGTAAACGAAAGTTCCGGCCTGAACTCCTGAAATATCTCCCTCGAAATATCCAGCTAATCCATAAGCATTGCTCGGAGCAGCAGAAGTCACAACTGACTTAACGCCAGTATAAGCATCTCCAGCAGTAAGAGCGGCCATTGTGACGCTCACACCAAGCTGGGTAGCTCCGGTAACCTTGACGCCATTCGTCAAAGTGCCATTAAGATTTAGGCCAGTAGTGAAACCCGAACCGCTGGTGACAATGCTGTAAGCATTATCCTGCGTTCCGGCCATATTCCACACGACCACACCGGATTGCTCCGAAGGATTGTTGGAAGAAGAATTATCACAGGTGACCTGTAACCCTCTCCAGACAGCACCGCCATCAAAGACAGCGGCATCAGCCGGAATATGATAAGCGGCGGAAACACCGATTGCCGTTCCGATCTGACCAGCCGTGCTTTGAGTAACAACACCCTCGATACCGATATAAGGACAAGCATTAGCCGCCTTATTAGTGGCGTGATTGTGCCGAGATATAAACTGACCTCCATAAATACCAGCCGAAGCGGTCATCGCCGACGAAGTAGTATTCACGCCTTTAATATTCACGACACCTCCATTAGCGTCATTGAACGCACCGGAAGCGGTAATACCAGAATAAAGTCCGTGAAAACCGCCGGAAGTGGCCGACCAAATCCCGGTAATCTTATCAACCGAAGAGCCCCTGCCACCGGAGTAGGAAACATTAGTTCCGGTCAGGAAAGTGCTATCAGTCGTAAGAGCATCGGTAATGGTCGTATTCTCGGTGGTCTGGCTGGTCAGAGTTCGGGCAATATCTACATTGCTTTTAATGGTCTGATCCGCTTGTGCGACACCGGAAGAATTACCGACTAAGATGCTTCCTTGAGCAAGAGTAATCTCAGAAGCCACGATAGAACCGATTAAGTTCCACGAAGGAACGGCGACGCTACCGACATTCTCCCAAATTGCCTTGCTACCTGTAGATGTATCCGTCTGAATCAGAATACACCCGTGTTGAAAAACGCTCGCAGTCGTATCCGGTGTTCCTGTACAATGACCGAAGATAATATATCCGCTGTCGTCATTGATAACAGGCTTCAGATTAGCAATCGTAGGATGTGGAGCGCTTAAAGTTGAACCTGACATTTTATTTTATTTAACCAAGGAATCAAGTAATCTCCTATCTCTCCGTTATTGAAATGAATTGGATTATATCCTTCTTCGATTAACATTCTATTTTTAATTGGGTCTTGGATATGTCCGTCAATATCAATAGCGAAGTTATTTATCAAGAAATCAATCTCTCTTCCTCTTATCTTTATTTTTGTTTTGAAAGGAATGTGTTGTTCTTGAAGCAGTCTTACGAATCTCCTTTCATTCTTCGTAAAATGCTTCTTATCTAATTTTATTCTCATTTGCTTTCAGATATACGCTGGAGAACAAGGGCATATCTCGTTGCCCAGTTTTTAGGAAACTGGAAAAACCCTCAAGTTTAACTCGTAGCTGCCGAGCCAATCGCCCACTGCCAAGCTTGGAATCCAGGCTTGAACATAGTCGAACCGGTGTAGATTCGAGTTCCGTTGTTGACAACATTGTCGCTGTCAAACTTCGGTCTCCAACCCCAGTTCATATAGGCCATATAAGCCGATCTTTCCAGGTCGACCACAAACCAATACTTGCTGTAAGACGAAGGAATCCAGTTGGCCACCCTCAAATCGATATATCCCGCTCCGTTAGCGAAAACATTCGAAACTCGGTTAGCCGAATCCGGATTACCGATGCTCCTCAGAACTTCTTCGGCCTTCTCCTTGTTCTCACGAGCAACAATTAACCTCAATTTGGTACAGGGCAATAATTGAATACCTTTATCGTCCCTGAATCTGTCCATTGTCTGGACAGCGGTTTTAAGATTGTCGTAATTAAGAGGAATGGTGCCTAAAGTGTTGCTTTGAGTAGTTCCGTCTCCAAGAGTATGAGTAGCGTATAAAGCTGACCCATCACCTCCAGTGAAGAAAGTCGTGCCAAAGCCAAGATAGTGGATTTTAGCCGCATCAGTGTTGATACGAGCGTTTAATGCGTTCGAGACGCCTCCGACCAAATTGTTGATTTTAGGCCAAAGATTGAATCGAAGCATTTCCTCGGTGATATCAATAGACTTGGTGAACTTCTGTGGCGTGATAGTCACAGAATCTCCAGGATTGATATCTTCTCGGTTATAAGGCTCTTTCTCCCCGGTAGCTTCGGCGATACCCAATCCAGTGAAGTTCTCGAACTTATCGTTGAGAGTCTCCGCAGTATGGTCGCTCAATCCCAAATCAGCATATTCGAGACGAGTAGAAAGCTGTGTATCTTTCTCATCCCAAATACGCCTGATTCTCGGATCAGCTAAATCGAATAGTCTCTGTAAGTCTGCCATTTTATTCTATTAAGCGGTAATAGTAACGTTGGTGTAAGGAGTCTTGACAAACCTAACATAAGCCTGTCTCAATCCAGAACCAGAACCAGTTCCGCCTTCATTAAATGGGTCAACTTTAACTATTTCGACTACTCTATTCGCCCCAGTAGTAACACCGGAAGTAACGTCGATTTGCTGAGTGCCAGAAGCACCAGTTCCCTTGAGACCATAATAGGTTCCAGGTCCAGCGGTGACTGATAGGTCAGAATCGGCTCCCATCAAGAAGATGGTGCCATCAGCAGGGATATAAGCTGGTTTCACAAAACCGACAGTTTGGTTATCGCTCGCCATAGTCTGTGACTTGACGACAACTCCCAGAACAGTAGCAGTCGTGGCTTGAGCAGTCATTAAACCGCTCGAAACAGTGACGATCTCGTTTTCGACGAAAACCTCGCTGTTAGTGCCGACCACATCATATCTCAAGTCTGATTCGTTACCTTTTTCTTGGACAACAGTAGCTCCGTAAATAGTAGCTGCCATTATTTAATTTATCTTTTTTCAGAAGCTACTCGAACCTAACTATATTTCTTCTTCTCGTCGATCCATTCTTCCGGTTCTATACCCCATTTGGATAGAATCTTCTTGTCGTCTTCCGACAATTTTGGTCCACGTTCCTTTTCAGACGAATAAGTTGTAGCTCCTCTCGTAATTGCTATATCTGAAGTCAAGATGTCAGACTCTATGTCCTCAATTCTCGATCTTCTTGCCGCATTAAAGAGTTGTTGGTGGAAGACCGCCGCGTATGCCTTGTCCAAATCCATTATTACTCCCTCTCTTGTTCTTTCAGACGCAGTATGAATCTTGTCATAGACGTCCATCAGTTCTTTGAGTTTATCAGGATTCTTGGAAAGATTCGGTTTATCTCGTAAGAACTCTTGTAAAGCAAAGGCTCTCACTTCTTCCTTCTCTTTGTCGATCTCCATCTGGACGGGGCTGACTTTGTCGGAAATGTGCTTATCCCAAGCTTTCGCAGCGGGATCGCTCAAGTCGATTATTGGTATTTCCTCATCGATTATAGCTGAAGATTTTGTCTTCTTTTTTGTGTCCCTTATTTCCTGCAGTTCTTTTAGGGCTTGAGATTTCGCCTTTTCAAGGTTAGAAACCTCTTCCGACAACTTGCTCTTCTTGTCCTCTAACTCTTTATTGTCTTTTTCTGGCTCTGGGTCTTTCCCTGACGGATTAGCCTCGGTTTCTTCTCCGGTGGTTCCGATGATTTCATCTATATTATCCATAGTTTTTTACGAGGTTTTACCCGACCTCGGACGGGATTATGAATAAAAAGACTCCGATTACTCGGAGCCTCGCAGAGAAACCTGATGGAGTTGCGGAACCATCGGGTTTCTTTGTGAAACTCCGAGACCGCAACTTTTTATTCTTTTATTAAGATTCCTCCATTCCGAAATGCTTTCGACGAGCCATCTCGTATCTCTTGCTATCAAACTTCTTGGCTTGTTTCTTGGTCAGAACCCGTTCTCCTTTATGAACCATAGCCATTCCAGTTTTCTTCACCTTTCCGCCTTTCTTGTACTTAGGGATTTTCGCCCCAGACTTTCTCGCTTCGCTCAACGCGATAGCAATTGCTTGCTTCTGCTTGGCTTTCTTAGGACTAATACCTTTCTTCTTAGCGATAGTCTTAATAGCTTTTGATCTTTTAGCGCTTGGCTTTTCAGTCATTAGTTTACTGATATTCTTACTAACGGTTTTCTGTGACTTTCCTTTCAAAATAGGCATTCTTTTTATCAATCTTGCGACCTTTATCATAACTTTCAAAAGCTCTTTTAGATTTTATCAGTATCTCTTTAAGTGTCAATATCCTCGCCTTTCCGAAGAAGATGTCGTTCATATTGGCACTTTTCAAGGCAACTGATTTTGTGAGAATATTGATATTATTTATTAGATATTCTCTGAATCCTTTATTGGCATACATTTGGGCCAATCCATACATTTGTTCGTGGCTTAAATCATCGGTCGTCTCCTCAAACTCCAATAATGGCTCCGTGTCCAAGATGTCTTTCAAAGTGGAATTAAGTTCTTGTATTGTCATCTTATCCCATTGTTAATTCTTTTAACGAACCTACTGTTGACGAAGCGGCCATCTTATTTGGAGATAACTCTGCCGGTTGAGTAGCTTGAGACACCATAGTAGGGACTTGGACTCCTTGGCTCATTGTAGCTGATTGTTTTTCTTCTGGCAGGAACCTATCCGTGTCGATGTCATAAGCTTCGTCAACCCATTTTATAAGTTCAACGGCGTCTACCGGAACAATATTCGCCACGCCCAATCTCCAAGAAGCATATTCGTGTCTGACGGCCTGATCTAACACTTCATTCCTCTCATAAGAGCTATTTTTGACGATTTGTATAGAATAATTATAGTCGTAAAAAGTATTAACGTCTATAGCTAAAGCCTCGGTAGGAATGTTCTTCAGCTCTCCCATCTCCTCGATAACAGAGAGTTCGTCGGCGATTCTTTGTCTCTCGTCTGGGGTCTCTGATTCCTCTCCGACAAGTTTAATCACTTTGTTCCCTACCCTTCCATCGGATAATTTTTCCCCAGATAACTCCGCCGTTCTATAAAACAGATTATTTATATCCTTTTTATCCTTTCCGGTAATCTTTGAGATCTTCGGGATAGAGTAGAACTGAAGAATATGGTTCACTCTTAACTCCGTTCTATCCCTCTCTAAATCTTCGAGGAAGTTCATAGAAAATCCGAGCTTTTGCATCGCTTCTTGCTGTTTAAGCAGAACTTGTCTGACTGGTAGCTTTCCTCCTTGCGGGCTGTATGTATCTCCGGCTCCTGACACATTTCCCGAATTATCTCTCGCCAGATTAAGCATAAGTTGGAACATTCCGACTTCTCCGGAACTTACCCCAGGCAAGGTATCGAACTTCCAGTTGTTTATATTTCCTACTTTCCTGATTTTGTTCGCTTCTAAAACGTTATCCTCGATGATATCATCAAGATCCGAAGAAAGACCATATGGCAATAATGATCCATAGGTCTTATCGGTCATCATATTGATAAAATTGTTCTGAGTATCCTGCTCTCCCATAATCTTCTGGGCGAACCCCATTCCCCAGAAGAAATCGTTTCCATACGGCTCAAATACGGTTTTGGCGAAAGGATATTTCCCGTCCTTGAATGGAAATGGGCCGGTATAGATAACAACTCCATTTACCAATACTGTGTGAATATTATCAAGACGATTGTAATACCTGACGATCTCACATTGATTCTTATCTAACTCGGTGAATATCCTGTTTCTATAGAAGGTGGTCGGCTCGTTTGTTATTGTATAGCTTCCTGGTTTGACAAACTCGAAGTTACCATAATGTCCGAACTCGTTCTTCGCCTCGTTATAAGTAGTGAGTTTTCTCCAAATGACAAAGGGCTGTTTTTGAACATCTGGTTGGAAAGGATTAGCTATGTAGAAATCTTCGAGTGGTACGACTTCTTGGTAACAATTGTCAAAAATAACAACTCTTTCTTCTTTATACTGTATCTTTCCGGTTACGGCATTGAAACGAACCGGTACTTTCTTCTTTTGCTCCGTTCTGGCATATCCCTCATAAACGATAACAGTCCCTTTGGTAGTACATTCGAGGGCGGCCTCCAGAAACCTGGCTGGTCCGTTCTCCGCGTTCAGAGAATATTTGTTTAAATCTTCAAGAACATCTGACAATCTCTTGTCCCCTATCCCAGTCTTTTTATTTACCGCCGCTATCTTCGCTTTCGGCGGATTCATCGCCGCTTTGGCCAAAAAAGATATAATCTGATTACGAGTAAAGTTCAAGAATACTTGAGAGCGGGTCGGATCGTTCTGATTTAAAGCTGATTGTGGTAAATACCCATTCCATCGAGTGGTCCAATCGTCTATTACGTCATATAAAGACCAGCCGTTAAACTGGTTATATGATTTCTGTATAATATTCCTTCCAGTAGTGAAGTCGTCCAGGACCTTCTTCTGGGCATCTCTCTCCTCTTCGTCGGGGATATAAACTGGTATATTTTCGGGGGCCTTAACTTTTGTGTCTGGCATTATTATCGTTCTCCCCCGCAACAAGGAATGTTAGTTAGATTTAATAATAAATCTTCTTCAATATCTGTCAAGTCCCCTTCTCTTCTGGGAAATTCTTTTATTATAAAAATCAAATTGCTTCAGATTCTCCCGGTCTCTCATTATTTCCTCTTGGGTTTTAGTCTGAAACTTCGTATAATCATCCATCATTACTACATAACGAATAGCATCCAGTGCGTGGTTGTTCTCCGGTATCGGATTTTCCTCTGATTTGTCGGAATAACTATAGGTCTCAAGCTCATAGATAGTATTAACGCACTTCTTATTGATCTTGATTCTCCCCTGCTTTAGCAAGTCTCTGATTCGTTGTATGCCACTCTTAATACTATCCTTTCCCTTTCTGACTTCTTGGACATTTACCTTTCTTCTTGATAATTCCTCTATTCCTCCGGGGTTCTCTGGATCGGGATAAGCTTTGTTAGATTCAATAGAAGAAACGTATTCGGCTATTTCAGCATCTGTTTTTCCGCTCTTATAATATTCATCGTCCACCCAATAAAGACCCCGGTCGTCTTTATAAATAGTTATAACGGCCGCCGGATTAACATAACCGAAATCTACACCAATAAGTTTGTAGATGATCTTTATTTCTGGAAGTTCATCGTAAGTATCTTTATCTCTATCAAACTCTTTATATACAAGTCCTTCCGTCTTTCTGAAGTCGGCCAAATACTCTTGCGCAAATCTATCTTCGGTCAGTTCTCTTCTCGCCTTTTCTATCTCATCTGTCGGCAAATAGGGATTGTCGTAGCTCGTAAAGTGGAAGCTCTTGAAATCTGGATCGGAGTTCTCAAGATTATATAAATCATAGAAGTGGTTGAACCCTTTCGGGGTAGAGATAAACAACCCCTCTCCTTTAGTATCGGTTAATGTCGGCCTGATGACCTCCTGCCAACTTGGCCAGAAGTTCCTCATCATCGCTACTTCGTCTATCACAACAAAGTCAAGTTTCTGTCCCCTCAATGTTTCGATAGATTCCCAACCTCTTAATGTTATGGAACTCTCGCCGGACTCAATAGTTCTTACTCTCAACTCAAGCCTGCTCTCGTTTACTTGAGTGATGATTGGCCTCAACTCTCTTTTCAGCATCTCCCAGGCTATATCGCGAGATTGTTGATAAGTCGGAGCTATATAGGAAATACTGCTTGGTTTTGAAACCGATTTACCCTTTATTTCCTCAACCGCCTCGGTAGTCTTTCCGAATCTCCTGCCACAACAGACAACTCTAAATCTATGTAGGTCTTCAGCTATTATGTTCTGGCTCGGAGTTAGAATCACTTCCTAAATTATTCCTTTTGGCTATCGCTTCGCTTATCTCCAGCACTAAACTTTCTCCGTCTTTTCCGGTATGCTCTGTCCTCTCACTATAATATTCTTTTCCTAAAGTCTTAGCGATAAATTTTCCAGTGTCTTGGGCCAGTCTCATATCTTTTTTTTGGTCGAGACATTTCTCCAGCACCTTCTCAGCCTTGTTCAACATATTGAGCCTTCTTAACCTTTCCTTGAACCAATCCTGGATAGTTATTACGGCTGCTGTATTCTCCTCATAACCAGCCCTTAGGGCTGAACGATAGGCATTACCGAAAGTCTCGCTGCTCGGATTAACATACAAATCCCAACACATTTTCTGTCTTGGGTCTGAGAGATATTGGTTTGCTCCATTCGGATTACTTACAGACATTAAGAATATAGTCTTTGACGAAATATTGGATTTCTACAAGAGAGTTCCTGTCTTTATCTATATTGACTAAAGACTTGTTAAGATTTTTTAGGTCTTCTTCTTTCTCTGCCTTTAAAGCTACAACGTTATACATTTCCTTTCTGCCCTCCTGATCTCCAGTGGTCAATTCTCCGCTTAAAGACTTTCTGTCGAGATCCGATATTTCTTTCTCTGTCTCCTTGATAGCTTTCTCTTTCGCCGATCGGTCAATATCTATAAGCCATATTTGAGAATCTATATTATTATTTATCTTCTCAAAAAAGTCTTTCTTGTTCTTGAAATCACGAGGGACAAACTGATTGAGTACTTGAAGAGAATATATCATTATTCCTCGATTATCTTATATAATACATTCATCTGCTCAGTAGACACAGATTCCGGGATAATATCGAGTTTAATCTTGAACAACTCTAAATGAGACTCTTCCTCTAAAAGCTTATCATATTCCTTAATTTGTGATTCTCTTTTTTCTATTTCATCTGCATATTCCTTCTTAAGATCAATGATTTCTTGGTCTTGATTAAAGTCCCAACCATCTTCGACATCATATCTTCCCGCCCCCGTCGATGGATCGTCCAACATAAACAATGGCTCTCCTTTCTCGTTCTTTTTAGTATGCTTTTTTACGATCTCTATTCTTTTCAGATCGTATTCCTTGTATTTATCAGAAGGCAATATAATCTTTTCAAAAGATTCAGATTCCTCCCTTATTTTGTTGATATTCTTGACGATGGCATAATTTATTCTAACGCCAAGAATATTTTTAATTCCTGACAATCCTCTGTATAACTCCAATAATTCTCTATTTTTCATACTTTTATCTTATATTATTATTGATTTTTGTCAACCCCATCTTCTACCAGCTTTGTCAATCTTTCCTCGACTTCCAGCCATTCTTTTAATGATTTAGAACAGCTATCCTTGGGAAGCTTGTGAATCAGGTTATATTTTCTCGTTCCTATGTGCTTTTTCACTATTTCCGAGTAAATTGTCGGATTTTTCTCCTTAAAGAACTTGTGATGACACCAACAAGCACAGATTACATTACGCGGGTCGCCATAGGTAGCGGCAATCTGTCTTGTGATGATATGATCGGCGGCCGTGACACCCCCGCACTTTCCAGTTTCTGGGTATAACCGAAAGATACAGCCCAGGTCCCTATCCCTAACGATTCTCGTTAATAGGGATTGGATTCTCTCTTTACACTGCGAAATAGGAGATTTTCCCTTCTTTCTTAAAGGCATTTTATTTTATATTTCTCTTTTTCCCACACTTTTGACAAGTCTCGTATTTTATTACCTTTTCTTCTTCTGACCAGACGTGGTCGCAGTCTTTCGGCTCCGACAACGAAGCTCTGATCTTATTCCAGCTTAATCCCTTATTCTCCGGAGCGAATGTCTCCACCAGTAGTGGAAAGTCGGGATATTTGTTATAGAACTGGACACAATAATACAGATCAGATTCGCTATGGCCGGTATTCACCGACAACTCCTTAATCAAGTCTCCATTTCCCTTCTTCCACTTATCATATAAAGGACTTTTTACTATTTCCTCTCCGATTAAGTGCTTCGATTCTACGACTTCCATTGAAGCGGAAAAGCTCTTTTCCGAAAGAATCGTTTTGATCTTATCGGATAAATCGTTTAGGGCTTCGAAGATGGTTATTTCAGTCATTTTTGTTCAACAATTCCGTTCATATTAGCTTCTCCACCACAAACTGGGCAGAAAAGCGTTGATTTCTTTAGGGAGAGCCAGAAAGGAGTTTCGCATTCCTCACAGACATATTCGGCCAATTCGGTATTTTCTTTGAAGTTCAACATTAAACAAGAGTTCTTTGGACGAGATTTCGAGGCAAGAGATATTCTTTAAACCGATACTCGACGTAGATTCCTTGCGGACGAGCTTCAATGACCCCTTCTTCGACGAGTTCTCTGCATCTCCTTAAACCCGATGTTCCGATCCAGCCAAATGGAGTATTGTTCTTTTCGAGCTTCCAGCTGACAACCCAACCGCCATCAATATCATTCAGTAAATGCCACTCAAGATAATTTTTTATTATTTCTTTCTGGCTCATTCCCTTTAATGGCCTGGACGGGGTTTATTCCCTTTTTTCGTAGGGAAGGATAATCGCCATCGCCCACGCACGTTTTCGACCTTTAATATTTCGTTGGTTAGTTTTTGAAGTAGGTTAGGCATTGTATTTAATATCATTACAAGCTTTCAATAGATTTCTTAAATCAATTTGAATTACGAGGCTTGATATATTGCCTTTAGTAACTACTACTCCTCCTTCGTATAAGACGTCTTTTATCGGTTTTGGTATATCGTCCCAAGTTATTTGTTTTTTCATCTTATTTGTTTAGGGGGTTAAATATGTTATCAATACCATCGCTAATTTATTGTTTAACCATTCTCCTCCTATCTTGATGTCTATTATTTGTGATGGGTCTTGTAATGAGTTTAAAAATGACTGCATTTCCCTCTCCATATCTTGCGAAAGACATCTTATTATTTTTATTTTCATTTTATTGGTTATTGGGTGGGAGCGAAATTATATATCAATTTTTCTTCAAGTAAGTGATAGGCTGGGTTTTGCCAATAAGTTCCGTATTTTATAATGTTGGTAAATTTTCTTCCCATAATATCCTCTTCGCTCCTAACATACTGACATTCTTCTTCGGTTAGATTGTTCTCACGAAGAAATTGATTAAATTGTTCTTTGTTTCCTGCTAAAACCGCTATTTTATTCATTTTATTTTCTCAAAAAACTCCTCTACGCTTTGACCGGAAGCGAGGTGGTCGGATATCCTTTTGTTTATTATCTCAATATTTCTACAAACTGGACATTGATAGAGATACCAGTAATCTCCTATTGTTCCCTTGTCTTCCGTTTCGACATCTGCGGGCATTCTTCTTACCACTCCGCAATCTCCTGTTTTACACTTTGGACAAAACATTATTTCTATTTATTTATCGACCTTTTCCTCGTCTTCGTGTTCTTGGGGTTCGCCTTCGTGGGCGACTAATTCTGACCTTAACTTTTCTAACAGCATATCAAGCGTAGGAACAAAACCTTGTAACTTTAACAGTCTGTTTTCTTCTTCTAAGAAGTTTATTATTTCTAGTTTATTCATTTTAGAAAGCTATTATTATTGCCGACCCGATTAGCCAAATCATAAACGCACCGACTAACGCACTAATTATGACCTTTAACCAAACATACTTGTTTTTCTTAACAAACCCTCCGAAACCATTTACCTCTTTAAAAATTAGGTTCTTCATCTTTTAGTTCATTTAAGAAATCGGCCTTTTCTTCTTCGTCTTGTTCTCTTTCGGCGAAGGCATTGTCTCTATCTAATTCGTCTGCCTCGTTATATTGTTCTTCCATAACCTAATAATAGCATATCCTTATCCGTGTGTAACAGACTTATCCACAGCTTTCCCCCACCTCGCTTTATTGGCTTTTTTGGCGTTCTCTACCCGCCATTTATGGGACTTTTTACTTATCCCAGCTTTCCAACCCGCACGGCCTATTTCGGACTTTATCTCTTTTCGTAGTTTCTCTTTGAGATCGTTAATCTGTTGTTTTGTCATCGATTATTTTTATTATTTCAAACTTATCTCCCCATTCCCAGACGACTTTGTTTCGATCTGACGGATATAGTCCAAATGGTTCGTTTCCAAATAGGGGTGGTTTTTCTTCGACCTCTTGGATATATCCGTTTCGTTTATGGCGTATTAGGAGTTTCATTTCACATTTAGTATCTCGGCTATCTTCTCGATTGTCTCGGTGGATTGAGAGGAGAGGGGTTGTCCGAGTTGCCACATATTTATCATTTCTGTCATCTCTTTGGCATCTATTATTACACTCGTTGGAAAATCTCCGAATATCTTTTTTATCGCCCTTATAACATCTTCAAGAGTTATCGGACGACCGAGGATTTCAAATAAATCATCACTATCATCTCTATTATATGGATTGAATACTTTTCCGTTCTCTACAGTATATGGATTTCCGATAGTCACTTCTCTTGGTTCTTGCCCGAAATCGCTTCCATAAGAAACAACACACCCGAACTTCAGCTCTTTAATCTCTCCCCCTAACAATCTGTCTATTTCGTTGGTTAGTTTTTGAAGTAAGTTAGGCATTAGACTTTTTTTTGTTTCATCTCAAAAAATGATAAGTCTAAGGCACATTCACCGAAGCCAACTGACAAAGTATAAGCTATTCTTCCATAGGGCTTTTTTGTTGGTCCGCCGACTATTTCGATAGCAAATTGTTTAGTAATCTTACTCAACATCTTTCTTATTGAAGTCAATTTTAATTCGTATGACCAAGGAATCGCTATTAAATCAAAATCTCGTGCAAGGCTTCCGTGAACAGCTAAGGCATATCCATTATCTATAAATAACTTGGCGAGATCGGGGTACAAAGCCGCCGCATAAACAGGGGCATAATTTGGTTTTATTTCCTCCGTTTTTTTCATCTTATTTGTTTAGGGGGTTAGGATTTATTGAGCAATCTACTATACCAAGGCAATTTCCTAATTCTCTGCCCTTCTCTTAGAATCGCATCAGGAATATGTCTAGTTCGGAATATGAATCTTTCTTCGTCCAAGGCCTTAATGATTTTTTGTTCTAACAGGTTATTAGATATACTTATTAATTTATCGAACAACCCTCTCTCATCAGTCTCGACAGCAAAGTATTCTGTCTCTTTTGCCTCTGGATTATTTACCTTTTGGATAAGGTAGGTCTTCTCTCTAAAACTTGCATATTCATTAGGATATTCTCCGTCCTTAGCCAACGCATTAATCTGCTCTCTGACAGCGAACTTAATATAAGGAGTATTGTCTTTTACCTCCATAAGTTCCGATTTTATGTCTATTTTTTGAACTTTCATTTTATTGGTTATTGGGTGGGGTGATAAATTTCTCTTCTAAGAGATAAATAAGCATCTTGGCCCTGGCGTCGGCTTCTGTGTCGCCATATTGATGTTCATAACCAATGTGTGGAATGCATATCCATCTCATATCAGGACTGGAATTAACGAATTTGGTATAACATTGAAACTTCTTTAATAATTCCATATCTCCTAATTCAGCGACAGTGAAGGCGGAATAAAATTCATCAGTTTTCCGAGCATTAGTAGATGGCGTATATTGTGTTAATTCGTATGACCCTAATCTATCTTTATGCCACCAACAAAAACTCTCCTGCTTTACTCCTAATTCTTTCAATCTCTTAGCCAATTCAATGCTGCAAACTTGTTGTTCTAATTTCATCTCATTTTCTCAAAAAACTCCTCTACGCTTTGACCGGAAGCGAGGTGGTCAAATCCTTTTCTCTTATAAGATAAAATCCGAATATCTTTTTCTTTTTTATTTTATCTAATACTCTCCTGAACACATCATCATCCGGTTCTCTTAGCTCTTTCTTTTGACCCGCCTTATAAGCTACTTCCAAATCTTTCTTTGCACATTCAGAACACATCATACCGTTAACGAACCCACTAAAAACTTCATTCACCTTATCCTGATATTTCCCTTCGTCAGTTTTATCTATCGATTTAAGGGTGTCGTATATCTTAATAACATCGGCGAAGGTATGATAGGATAAGACCTTTGTTCCATTACTTATATCTTTTTCGCATACAAAGCAGTTTTGTTTCATCTGTTTTTCTTTACTTTCTTTTCTTCGACGGGGACGAGTTTGTAAATAATGACTTTCTTCGTATCTTCATTCACACTTTCCTTAAATATTCTTTTTGCATCTCTTAATAGTTCTATCGGCTCGATGAAATCTCCTTCAAAATATTTGCCAACTATTTGTTCTCCTCCTTCTCCCTTATACCCTACAAGTCATATTCTGTCGATCATCACTCTTAGGACGATAAGTGCTACTTATAACTCTTACCCACTTTGGTTGTTCTCTTAATCTTTGAATTGTCATGTTATTTAACAATAGTTATTTTGACTTTTTCGATTTTAGCGTTTTTGCTTTAGAAACTATAGGAATCTTTTTTATTTCTAAATATGGCAAAGTTATTTTATATTTCCCTCCTAATAATAACGGAAGTTTTCTCCACTTCTCTTTAAGTTCATAAGCTATTTTTGGTTTAGACATTTTACCACTCATTCATCCACTCGGTGTCAGTTAATCCGAATGAACTATCTTTCGCCTCTTTACAAGTATTCTTATCGGTTCCGATAAAGTATTCTCTACCAGAAGATGGGCAAATACACTGATAATATTTAAGTGGTTCGTCTATTTCTTTGACCTTGAAAGACACAATCTTCATTTCGTTTCCTTTCCCGTCTGTGGCGGTATCCAAAACCTTAAGATTCTTTAGGGATTTCATCTTGGACTTGTCCATATATTCATAGGCAATACGGCGATGTTCGAGGTTGTCTATGGCGAAGACTTCTTCTGGTGTTAGTCTATTATTCACAATTTTCTCCCACCATTCTTTATCAAATCTAACCCCCTGAAGAAAGAACAGATCGTCTTGGCCACCACTATCGTATTTAATTGCTGGCCCCCTATCGTTACTAATTCTTTGGTTCTCCCAAGATATTTCAATAGGAGTTTCCGAAATAAAAGCTATTCCTTTATATGGGATTATGAAACTTACGTTAGTCACAAAATCCATAAATATCTTTAGAACTTTGTTATTAAACTTAACTCCGATATATTTTGCGAAAGAGTAAAACCCGGCCCAAGCTAACCACCAAACAATTAACCACCAATCGTTGTTGATATTTCTAAGCTGGGAGTCAAGCTGGGAGCGAAGCTTGGAGCCAAGCTGGGAGTCAAGCTGGGAGTCAAGCTGGGAATAAAGCTGGGAGCCAAGCTGGGAGCCAAGCTGGGAGCGAAGCTTGGAGCCAAGCTGGGAGCCAAGCTGGGAATAAAGCTGGGAATAAAGCTGGGAGTCAAGCTGGGAGCCAAGCTGGGAGCGAAGCTGGGAGTCAAGCTGGGAGTCAAGCTGGGAGCGAAGCTGGGAGTCAAGCTGGGAGTCAAGCTGGGAGCGAAGCTTGGAGCCAAGCTGGGAGCCAAGCTGGGAGCCGTCTTTTACAACCTCATTGTCTCTAAAAATGTTTTTACACATCGCCGCCATAATCGCCGTTTGAAACGGAGACTTACCATAAATAACTATCGGCTTATCAAATCCAGCACTTTTATAAAGATTCTCAACAGCTAATGTCGCTTTTTTCCTATCCGTTTTCTTTGAAGCTAAAGAGATATATTTTTCAATATACTTGGGTATTTGTTTCTCTTGCGCTTTAGTTAATTTTGTAATCATATTTTTAGTCAACGATTGGTATAAGACCTTGGGGCGTAAACTCAACTTGCTTTCTAACTTCATAAATCCCGTCAGGCAATATCGCTTTCTTGTTTTGACCTTTTCCTCTCCCATGATCCGGGTGAAGAAGCGTCGTATTGCTCGCCCTAAAATATCCGATAATCTGACCATCACTCTTTGGATATAACTTACCACCATCAAAAGAATGTGAGTTGTTGTGGGACCCCTTTACAATCTCCTTGCTCTTTGACTCCTCAAGACCTTTTGGAAGTTTGTCGATTTTAACGAAACAGATATCTCCGTGTCGAAATGCTTTAGTCATTTTAGTTATTGTTTTGACCTTTAATTACTTCTAATTTTCTATAGACTTCATCAAGTTCCTTCTTAGTCTCTAATGATTCAATACTTATGGTGTCTCCTAATATCTTTTCTACTTCTTCTATCTGTTCCATAAGAGCGGATTTTAGGAAAGACTTGATAGTTTCCATCTGGCCTTCTTCTAAACATAGCGGAACCATCATTTTTTCGTAACATCCTTTATTCAGCTCATCAAACTCTTTTAGTTTCTTATCTATAAACTTGGACATTATTTAATCTCTTTTAAATCTTTTGTCGCCCTTTCAAACTCGGCTTTGTCGTATTTCTTCCCAGCGATAGAGATGGTTTCTTGAGTTTGTCCGTAGTCGTGGGATTCGATTTCTTTACTTATTAACCGATGAGTATCGTTTACGTCATTTGGACAAACAACATTTATCGCCCAACATCCAAGGACCCAAGAATACCCCATTACTTCATACCAATCATTTCTAAACACAACTCTATCTCCCACGGCGATTTTCCTACCTTTATACTCAACTGGTGTTAAAAGTCTTACGTCCGAGAGGTTACCAGTCCAATAGCAATTCCTCTCTTTATCTCCCCAACAACATATTCCATCAGTGCTATAGTATATTTCCCTAACCTCCCACTCGATTCCAGTTCTAATTAC
>SCLI03000215.1_pt1 | contig 38515 bp, 32 predicted proteins | sample 7268041 | NCBI WGS metagenome assembly SCLI03 (sample SAMN10721081, study PRJNA514188) | viral metagenome | isolation source: depth-stratified mine tailings core A | place: China: Fankou Pb/Zn Mine tailings | collected 2017-10 | reverse complement strand
ATCGCTTGCGCCGTCTGCGACCGGTTCATGCACCGATCACCGCAGTATCAAGTCCCCAACTTACTGTAAAAATTGCGTACTATGAATTACGAGGCGGTGAGGCGCTCGCCAGATCACCGGCACTCGTTGATCACTCCTTCTTGCTTTGGTTCCCGACCTTCTTCCCTGTTTGGGGTTTGAGCACGGGGAGAACCGTGAAAGGCATTGCCTTGACGGGCTCGCGGCGCATCGGTTGTCCCTTCGGAGATATGTGCGGCGGGCGACCACCGCGAAGCCAGGAGACACCGGTATACATCCCATATGATTCAATTGCAATGGAACTTATGTATCAGCCGGAATTAACCTTTTGGCCTTCCGTGATTAAAAAATATACATCCACTTGCATAGGAGCGGCGCAAAAAGGAGGTTGTGCATCCTTGGCATAGGGCGCGTCGCACTCACCGTAAGTTGTAGCGCCGGTCGATGGCCGGCGCCATTTCCTTAGCCCCTGCACTAAGTGATCCGCGCATTCGTAAAGTGGCGTTGACTTGGGAAGATTATGACGCCAATAAAAGTAATTACTTTGGCAACCGGACCCTTGATGTCGTTCGGAGGGGAATGGCCGATCTTTGTCAGGATTAAGCCCCAAGGGGTTCGCGGTGCGCGGTACGCAAAATACAGTGCAACTGACGCTACAACGAAGCCGCCGAACGGGAAGATCGAACGCTGGCATCGCTGGCTGAAGAGAGAATGCCTTCGGCCGGGCGTGCCGGGCGCGGCGCTTGGTGGCTGGCCACGTGGACTATTACAATCGCTGCAACTGCAGAGTGCGATTGGTTACGTTGCGCCGCTGGACAAATTGGAAGGCCGCGCGGAAGCGATCCGGGCCGAGTGGGATCGCAAACTGGAGGAAGCCCGAAGAAAGCGGTAGATTCGGCGGCTGGCCATGAATATTTCGTTGGAACTGCGAACGACCGCTGGCGAAGCGTCGGCGGCAGGGTTACACTGAATCGACCGGGTGAAACGGAAGCCGGCTCTGCTGGAGAGCAACCGCGCCGAGGGATAACCCGGTGGGCTCATCGTGTCGATGAGGTCGGGAGCGTGCGATCTCGAACCAGAGGGATCCACGCTCCCATTCCCCATTTTTTGCTTTGGACCTCATCGAACGATAAACCCCGATGCCTTGAAAACTCCCGCCGCGCAGCGGCGGAACTTTGTCGCTACGAAAAATCGCCCGCACTCCATTTCCGGCTGAACCAGGACATGATGATCGCAGTACGGATGGTTGGCGTGTCGAATGTACTGGCGGCGACGGCGATGCTACAAATCGTACCGAAGGAGCAGGAAGAATGTTCTTGAACAGGGCAACAGGGAGGCACGTAGAATGGCCAGAGTTCTCCCTGCATGCCAGCAAGAATCCTCCGAGGGGCACCTCGTCGCAGACAGGGAAAGAAAGTGCTTCCGCCGTGCCAACGAAGAGGCAAAGGGCGGCGTGCTGTAGACGTTTGGCTTGTCTCCCGTGGCTCCTGGCGGTTTCGACCGCGATTCTAATTGCGGCGACACCAACTGGTTTGTTTTCGCAGCCGCGCCCGGCGCAAGTGATGGGTACTTGGAGGGGGGTTAAGGCTACTGGAGGACTGCCGTGGCTCGAGATCGGCCCGTGCACTGACGCCCTCACGGGGCGCGTCGTGCTCCAAATCACCGGCGAAACGGCATCCGGCTCACTCACCGGCCTGCTCCATTTCGGAGACCTTTCCTCACCACTCTCCGGATGGGCCGCTGGAACGCGAGTGAGAGTAGCGGCGGTATATGTTATTCACGCGCCAAATCGGCTTGTCATGCCCACCGGAAGCGTCCAAGAGAACCTCGTCGTCACGCTGAAGGGCGCCGTGGATGGTGACATGCTCGGCGGCCTTGTCACCCAGCGCATCCCCGCCTGCAGTGACCGGACGGTCCTCGAGGTGCCGGTCTCGCTCGAAAGGATAACAGCGGGAACCAAAACTCATCGGGAGAAACCCAATCCCCGAGTCCTGCCACCACCCTACACCATCACCTCCTCTTCCGAATGCACCGGGCCGGGAACCGCGACTGTCTCGAACGGGACGCACGGAAGCATTCGCGTGCTCTCCGGAACAGGAGCGTTTGCAAGCCTCTCGGCCGGCTGCAGGACGATTTCCGTCGCGCCGGGCGCACCGATCAACGGCACGGTCCGGCTCAGCGTTGTGAATCAGGGGCCGGGATTCGCCGTGGCTCCGCTCATTTGGACTCCCTCCTGGGGCGACCCAGCGAGCTCATGGCGACTGATTCAAGGCTGGGTGGGCGACGGGCAATCCGTATTCTCCGCGACGCTTCGGCTCACAAGCCCGCAGGTCCCAGGGACGTACCACATTGTTTTTGCGTTTCAGCTCGAAACGAACGGAGCGAGTGTCGCGTCGGCGACAAATTGGGCGGGGGGCGAGCCGGTCTGGGGAGATGGAAACGACATCGCCGATTTCAACAGACAGCAAATAGCCGAGGCGCAGCAGTACGGCTGCACGACGGACAACTGGCTCTCGCAGACGGGCTATCACCCGATTTTTGTTCCTACAGATGCCATCAAAATCCTGGTTCGTACGACGAGCGTTTCCCCTACGCCGGCACGCAAGACGATTGTGGATGTGCCGGCGAACGTTCCGTGGAAACCGACAGGCATCCGGCTCCAAAGGGGCAATGCGATCGCCATTTCCGCGACGGGGCCCATTCAGACCAATTTTGCTGGAGCTACCGCAACATCAGGAGGCACTGGTCGCAGTTGCAGCGTCGCTGGACACGTTTACGATCCCTTTGTTGCTCCCGAACTTCCTTGCTGGTCTCTTTTGGGGCGGCGCGAGGGGCTCACGATGCCGACTTTGGTTGCGACGCTTGAAGCGATTCGTGCGGCGGTTTTTTTTGCGGAGTTGGTTGATTTGCCGGCAAGGTGAGAGTTTCGACGCGATGAGCACGCTTTGGAGGGTGAGACCCAATGGCTGAGCGGCAAAACGGTCCGTCGTAGCTTTCCTTCGGCCCTTCGTTGAGGGTCGATCTTCGGGTCTCACGGGTCACCTCCGAAGGTAGCCTGGCTCCGGTGCGTGAGCTGGACGAACACTTGGGCTTCGGTAATCTGAACGCCTAACACTTGGCCGATTCACGCCGCAGAAAGAACACGCAGCTTTCACTTGCCGACCGGCTGCGCCAATCTGTGTACAGCCGAATCGCGGGCGATGAGAATGTCAACGATGCCGGACGGCTCTGGCGAGAGCCGACGCTCTGGCTGATCGGTTACGTGAAGATTTGGAAGCGTGGCCTACCTTCCTCTTTCCCATCCCATACTGAGAGATTGCTGGACTCGTGCCGTTAGCTGCTGCTGCTGGAGTGCCTGGGTCGCCCGGACGGCCTCTCTTTCGGCAGCTTGTTCTTGTTGCAGCTTCGCCCGTTCGGCAGCTTGCTGCGGTTCCAAGTCTTGCAGCCTCATATCTCGGTCTGGGAGTTGGTCGAGTTTTTGTCTCTCGACCAATTGTTCCTGTTCAAGTTTCTCACTCGCGCGCGCTTGTTCCGCAGCAACATTCTTCCACTCCTGCTCTTGCTTGAGATCGAGTTTGAACTGTTCGGCTTCCAGCCCAAGTAGCTCGATACCTTTATCAATCATTTTGCGGGCATCCTGCATGTACCCAATCCCGAAGTGAATGGATTCCTCTGCGAACTTGTGGGGCCCTTCGGCCGCGGAGAGCGCCAAGTGCGACACGGCTTGGGGGTCGAGAGTGTGGGAAAGTCCCGTAACGAGGAGATATTTTACTTCGGATATATTCATGGTGGCCATCCTCTCAAGATGCCTGCTCTGGGGTCAGCGCGCAGTCGACAAAAATCGCGCCTGCCCTGACACAAGCAACTAACAACGAGTGAGCTCGCTCGCGGAGCATACGTCGCCCCTGCCCAGTGGATTCAATAGCTCCATCCACAGACGCATCGAGGGTGCTTATACCATCCCAATATGCCCAAATGCTGTGATAAATCCGGTCCAAGCGCATTTCCAGTTTCCCGCTGGCCACAAGCATCTGGTAACCGCTCTCTTCATCCCAGGCAACCGTGGCGGCTCTTGGAATCACTCTCAGGGCGGCGATCCGGAGCCAGTCGTTTCTCCAATCACCCGCGAGTTCGACCAAGAGCCTCAGGTGGATCAGTTGAGCGAGGCCTGCGCTCACTGCCTCCGGATCACGCTTGAAGCTCGTGGCAAGGTGCCTTATCAAACCATTTGGGTCTGGGCCACAAAAACTCGTGGCCCAGAGCTGATAAGCATCGGTGTCGAGGTAGCAAAAACGCCCTCCCCGTCGCACGGCAAAGCCCTTGCCATTTTCGTCTGGCGACCATCCTAAAGGAATCCCTATGGGTAGCACCGCCGCAAGATTTGCAGTAAGTGCCGTGGAGATGCCAGGATGGGTCATTTCAAGATGCTCCTTTTTTCGGGTACTCGGTTATGCTAGCGATGAACGGCTCTCTGTTGGGCAAGAATACAAGTGCCTGTCCTTTGTCACGATCCAGTTCCCATACGTCATAATCCTCAACAACCTGACCTTCCTTCACGTCTTGATATGGATGACCTGGGATCACGTTATAAATATGGAGCTTCTTATTGTGCCCTGCAATCCCTTGGATAAACGCCCGGGTCTCGGGATTGGTGGTGCGATAAGCAAAAATGGAGTTGAACCCTGAAAGGATGCTGTCAGCTTCATCCTCGTAAGCGGCTTTGACCTGAGCGTGGGTCTGCATTCCAGCAACGAAGCGCAGACCAAACTCTCGCCCGAAGTTTACACCGTTGTCGAGATGTGCCAAGCGAGGCAGCAAACGTAATTCGTCCAGAAAGAAATAGGACTTGCCCTCGGCCGGGAGGTGGGCGCTCAGGGCTTCCTTGATCGCAAGATCCATCAGAATTCGGTACAGCGCAGCATGTGCCTTTCCCGCACGCACGCGGTATTCGATGAATATACAGCAGCTTCCTCTGTCACGCACCGCTTTGCGGATCGAGAACTCTGGTGATTCCTTGGTTGGAGGCTTGCGAAAGCGCCCAAGGAAGACGTTTTTTAGACCCTGAACTATCTCCGATAAAACCCCGAGGGCTTGCTCCGAGGTTCCGTCGCCGATGTATCGCGCAAGCCCTTTGGTATCATCGTTCCTCTGGAGATCATCGACGATGTTTCTCGAGCTTTTGTTCCAATACGCGACGAGGTCTTGGTTTGAACAATCGGTGGCGGGCAGGCCCATGAATTCGGGATGGACAAGAATGGCAGCGACCAATTGCATCGCTGCCATAGGGAAGAAGCGCTCTTGCGTTTTTTCGAGGGCCTCGTCGAAAAGGGTATGGGCTATTTCTGTCGCAGTCTCTTCACGATCTTCTTCGTCGCGGACATCGGGCAATTCGGCGAACAAATTCCAGGTTTTTTCATCTTTTTTGCCTTCGTACTTGCCCTCAGGATCATTGATGACAATGTCCTCCGGCCGACGAAATTCTCTGAGGTAGTCGCCCTTTGGATCGAAAATCACAGCGACGTCCTTTTTCCCCATGGTTTCCTGCACCCTGCGAAGCAAATGCTTTATGCCGTTGCTTTTACCCTGGCCGATGCCGCCGACAAACAGGACGTGGCTATCAAGCACTCTTTTGTCAGACAGATATATATTTCGTTCTTTTGCGGGGATAAAGATATCTTCCTCCGCCAGAACTGGGACGTCGCCCGAAAGGGCCAGTCCTTCGACCACTCGGGCCTTTCTAATTTGGGTGTTGGGAGGACCCATTATCGTTTCCTTATCGCTAGTGCAAACCTACACAGCGCATGATAACTGCGTGCCATCCGCAGGCCACCGTGTACGATCAAATCGAGCACCCCCGGGGATGGCGATCAGCCAACTGCCTCCGAAAACATCGTTATAGACAAAACCCCGGCCAGGCACTATGTTGATGTCGGTAGTCTGAATAAACGGCCGCGAGAAGTTCGCAGACGCGGCTTGTAGTCGCCATCCGAGATCGCCGTTCGCTGGGCAGGAGTAAGGGCCTCAATCTCCGGGGCGACCGGCCGGGTGTTTCCATTCTCGACGCGCGGCGTGCCGTAGATGACGTAGTTCCAGTTGTCGAGTTGTGACTGAGCCGTAAGATACGGCGTTGTGTAACCAGCCGCAGCGAAATCATACTCACCTGCACCCTCCCATCCCGCCCAGGCAGGGAAGGTTTGGGCGCCGGGCGGGGTGGCATCACCAATACCGAGATCCGTCAGCAGCGTCTGCACGGTAATAGGGAGCGGCAACGATCGGCGTGCAACATCGCGGAAAACGAACAGAGATCCAATGACCGCGACCTCCACGAGCACCAACGTCGTTCGCCAACCTGAGGGCTCATCCCATAGCCACCCCAAGGAGAAGAGAACGACGGAGATACCTAGAATCATGGCCACGACAGCCAGGAGCGATGTTCCAGATGCTCCGGCCTTGTAGCTGAAGAACGCCGGAATGAATAGAATGCTTGCTAGCGTAGCTGAGACGTAAGCCAGCGCTCGCAACACGGCCCTCGCAAAGCGCATCGGCCCCGAGCTCTGGGGCAACCTGTCCTGCCCAGCTGCGCCTAAATAGCCCCACGTGCACATCACTACCACGACATAAGCCAGAGTTAAACCCAGCGTGGCCTTGGGAGAAAGCCCCATCAGGTACCGAGCTACCGGTTTAACCTCCGGCCTGGGTCCGAAGACAAGGAAAAGCAACAGTATCGGAATGCTAGAGGCACATAGGGCAAAGAAAAGCCCGAACGCTCCGTCCCAGTCGAGGTCTCCCTCGAAAAGGGTCGATCCCCAGCCATACACTCCGATAAGAGGAACCACAAACACAAGGAAGAACAAGTGCGCAAGGCCGATAATCACGCCGAGCAGCGTTCCGCCGGAGGACGCGCCTAAGCGTCCCCTATTACTCGTCCAATGCGGGTCGTGGACGGGACACGCTCCCCGACCGCTGTAAGGGCAACGGTCTGGGCAACTTATTGCCATCGCAGCCTTCTGACGACTCGGTCGATCTCCGGAGGCGCCGTCCGCCTATTCCGGCGGTTACTCGGGGATTTGTGCTCGAAACGGGTTCTATGCTTCACTTGGGGCCCCGCCCAAGGAAACCGCTGGGCCAGGAGTTCCGTTCCGAATTGCGGATCCGAGAGCGAGCATTCGTCCGACCAGCATGGAAATCAACGGTAGACCGCGCGGAAGCTTCCCGTTTGGAACCCTCAGAGCGCATCGCCGTTGCCCGAGACGGCAAATTCACCAGCCACCACAACCCATCTGCGAGCTCTTGACGTTGGTTCAATGTATCCACGTCGGGGACTTCAAATCTTTCCTTCGTACACCTGATCCAGGAGGTTGTTACTTTCCCCTACTATGCACCTGCCCTCTTCTTCCCCGAGCAACAGCGCGGGAGCAGTGGGCACCCCAACATGCAATCTCGGCAGCGCGCTTGATCGTCCAGCCTCTGCCTCCTCGTTTCTCCTAGCCCGAGACCGGCCAATCAAGGGGGCAGAAGCCCGTCGGGCTGAGGCGATGCCAATGGCCGGCGATTCGTGCCCCGGCTGTCGCTTGGGCCTCAGTACAAACAGTAAATAAAGGGCTGATAGCAGAGCTGTAGAAGGCAGAATCAGAGCATGAGGCATCAACAGAAACGAGATTAGCAACGCGCATGGAACAGCTACTAGCAAACGGAAAGCAGCTTTGAGGTTTCGCTTTCTTGGGGCCGCAACAAGCACATGATTCAGAACTAACTTTGGTTTTTGGCTCGCAAATAAATGCCAAAGTGACTGGACTGAGAGGGAGCCAGTGGCCATGTGACTTCGAAGTGTCAGCCCCTTCCGCGAAATCACAAGCCTGCCGGGTTCGAAGCCTACCGGTCCAGGTGGGACTTCAAATTCTTTCACGGGCTCGCCCAGGGGCGCCCAAACGCTACGTTGGGTACCGCTCACGCTGGTACGATCCGTGCAGTCCGGAGGTTCGCCGGAGTAGATCCTAGCCAACAGCGGTCCCAGATCGCTCCAAAGGGCCTCGCCCTCTGGGCCCGAGACCGGAATCGAAAAAAGCCAAAACCACTGCCCGTTATCACCTCCCTCTGCTGCGGGCCTTGGCGGCCCCATCAGCTCCCGCAAGGGGCCTTTGCGATGCCGACGGGTCAGGAATTCGCAGAAGGCCGAGCGGTCACCGCGCTGGTAGAAGAGGCTGCACGGAGCCGCCGATGGGACGCACTCAACGTCTCCCATTCGTGAGTTCGTCAAGGGAATGATGTATCGGAGTGAACGCCCATCCGTCCGGAGGAATTGTTGTTCCAGGCCAGTGATATCCGCCAAGGCGATTTCCCACGTGAGCGCCAAAGGCAACGCTTTGGCCATGATCGTCTGCTCCGGGGCGGCAATGCTCGGGAAAGCTCGACCGGTTCCGGACGCGATCGTTGGTTCTCTGTGGACAACGAGGCGTCTGCTGGTGACCCAGAGAGCACAACCCGGACTCAGTCCGAAATGTCGCACAATCTGCTCATCATGGGCCATCGCAAACGGTAGATCTTGCCGGGTGTTTCGGACCTGTTCGCCAAGGCCACCTTCCGCTTCCAATTGATCCAGTGCTAATGCTCCGATCCTCGAAGCAAGTTCAGATTCAAGGTTGACGCAAGGAAATCGGCCCGTGGTGTCGAACAACGAGTCATACCGAGCGGGGGTACCGACGATAGCGGCGGCCTGTGTTATCAAGATAAGAGATACCGTCGGTCCGGAATCGACACGTACAATTTGCGCCAACTCCTGAAGGCGGCACGACCATAGCTCTCGGTCGCTATCGTGCGCTGGTAGGATAACTAGGCGACGATTCGTGATGCGCAACACCGCCGGCTTTCCAGCCGCGCGGCAAGGGTACTCGATAACCGATTCTTCTCGCCATCCTCCAGCGGCGGTCGTCGCATCCCGACCCCCGGTCGGACTCTCGGTTCTCCAATCCCCAATATCTTCGGTCGACATTTAAGCGCTTTCTTGCACTGCCATAAGCTCGCGAGTCAACTGGGCCACGGCCGCTTGTGCCTCAGTTGGCGACGCCGGAATGATAAGGTTATTCTTGGAGTTTAGAAGGCTCCACATGCTGTATGGCCGGGCCCCTGTCAGACGGATCTGGATTGGCGTTTTTGCAAAGACACTAGCCACCTGATTGGCGCTCGGGGGTTCCTGGCTCCAACTTACTACGAATGCAGACAACTTCTTATTGACTGGCAAGAGCGAAAGTCTAGTCCTGGCATCAATGAACACTTCCAAGTGCGTGGAGTTTCGGAGCCGCCGACCTCCTGCTATCAATGTCGACAGGCCCGCGACTCCAGCGGGGATAAGCAACAGGACCACAATGAATGCCAATGCGCCCAGGAAGCCAATGAGGCTTCCACTCGCTAACGCTATCACGCCCAATAGGCCGGACACCCCAGTAAAGATGGCCAGTGGACGATTGGACGCTATACTCTGAGGACGAAAGCTGTGGGAGAAAGAGGGTGGAATGCTTTCCGACTCGAGAATGAGTCGACGGTTCGTAAGCCAAACCATGGTTTTGGTATCCTGCGCACCTGTCAGCGGAACAGAGCATATTTCCCGCTCCCCTTCCGTCAGTTGAGTCTGTGCGTTCAGCTCCCTGTCGCTCAAGTCTTCAGGCGGGCGTCCCTCACGGGCGAGCAGCAGCCGGGAACCCAGCGACTTAGTGGCAACCGCGCCCTCACCGGATCTACAATCGAAACAGGCCTTTGCTCTATCGATCGGTCGCAGGTCAACCCCCGCAGCGTCCCTAGGCGGAGCGTTAAAGCTTCTAACGGTTCGTTTGTGGACCTGCTTGCTCGTCGGAGGAAACGCCTGAGAGCCATTCACCTTCACAGCGAGTTCCCCAAAGCCTTGGCTCGTCAGCCAACCTATACACGGCAGCGCAGAAAGTGGATACTCCGAAACTTCGACGACTTTTCCCGACCGGCTGGCCTCGATAATCAGTCGGCGCGTGGTCAGGACAACGTTGGGCTCTGATACCTTGTACAAACGGAACCACATCTTTAGCCTCCACGACATTTCGGGAAGCTTTCCCCTCCATTCCCACAGGACTTTCTCACCGGAGGCCAGTGAGTGTCCAAGCTCAGTCGGTACTTGTGCGCTGGGGGAGACGGCGGAGGCGGCCTCGCCCGCTTCCGCAATAGCGAAGAGACGCGCGAAGAGCTTGCCTGCCTCCTCTGGGGGCGCTTCGACGATATAGAAGCTTACGCTACAACCCGATTGGTCAAAGAACCACCCCTCAGGTATCCGATAGCTGTAGGCTTTCGTTTCCATCTTGGGTCCCCGGCCACCGACCTCAATTCTGAGCACCCGCTGTTTGCGGACGGGAGCCGTGAACTGCTGTACCTCGATCTCACCCCTCTGGATGGCATCTACATTCTGGCGCAACCAGTCGCTATTTCGAAGAGTCGCCGGTACGGGTCCCGAAATCGTGCTTTTAGAAACAATCGTCACCGCGATCGCCGCTTCTGGCCGATCCTGGCGGTAACAAACCTGTGTAACCTCGTTGAACGGGATCGTCCACGAAACTCGCGGGCGGTCCGGAGAGGTGCTCGCATATGGGAATAACAAGCGCAAACAATGATTAGACAAAATTAGGCGGCCCTCAACGCTTGGCTTTTTGAGTGGCTTCACGACGTATTCGGCTAGGATCACCTCGTCGGCGCTAGTCGCATTTCCTACGTTCTTAGCGACTGTTGGATCCTGCGAAATCCCAGCTCCGCAGTGAGTGCAGAACTCAGCATTTGGCTCACGGGGTGCGCCGCACTCCTGGCAGAACGCCATAGACCCTCCATTCTTCCGAAAAGCACGTGGCCATCCGGCACCTTGGATTAGCGAGGCACGCTCCGACGTCATCACCCGTCGTCATGGCCGATGGATTCGGGCAGCCTAGAAATCTCGCCTCGGACAGGTCGCAGCAACACTATCTGTACCACGATCCTTTTGTCAAGCACAGCACAATCACACACACAATCACGCGCATTGAGCAAAGCTTTCGCATGTCCGGCCCCCTTGGAGCTTATATGAGCCCGGCGAGCCGCCGCACGCTCTAATGAGGGCCTGCCTTCGTGTCCCCTACTGAGCTGCTCCGCGTTTTAGGTCCAATCATGATGCGAGTTCCGGAGTCTCTTGAGGGGCCCCACGTTTCTGGTCCATTCAGGGAGTGAGGATTCCGCCCTCACATCCTCGACGCGGCGCATCCTTGCGCCGTGCTCGTTCACAATATCACAGGCGCTTAGCATGTGCGCATAATTGGTCTTGTCATTCCCTCAACGCCCGTGTGCAGTTGATTCCGTCCTGCATGATGACGTGAGCTTTTGGCCGAGTCGCATGCGAAAGTGAACGCCGACGAGTCTAGACCCTGAAGGCCCTCAGTGTATTTGATTTTACCCTCCTGAAAGTGGATCGGTGTGACCATGGGGCGATAGGCCGCCGGTATTGCATTGCACGGGAGGGACTCTGTTTCAGTGGCCAAGTGGAGATTCGCAGCACCCGAGGTGGCACCGGATTCAATCAAATCGCCGGTTCTGGTTGGGCTCATAACTCAGAACCCTTGAATTTTGCGGCTGCCGTCTACCGTTTCAAAACGTGAGTTGGGCGTGTACTTGAATAAGGCGCGGAGAGGCGTCGGCTCCTAATCCTGATCCAAAGATGGTGGTTGGGGAGCTGACCGTGTTGATAATTCTTCCAAACTGCGTGGAAAACAGATTGGCTATGGGCTGGTCAAAGTTGGGATAATTCAGCACGTTGAAAAACTGGAAGCCGAGGACCAGCTTGGCCGATTCCCATTTCGGCAGTGAAGTGGCCTTGGTGATTGCAAAGTCGGTGTCGAAATACCCTGGCCCGTGGAAAATGTTTCGGCCTTGGATGCCAAAGTGCGTCGGGTTGTTCGTAGAAGGCAGAAATTGGGCAGAGGTCAAACAGGGATGACTTGGGTCATTGCACGAATTCGTATGACCTCCCAGGAATGTTGCATAGAGAGGACCGCCAAAGTTTTCAGCCTGAAGTGTACTTTCTGCCTGGGCGTCTTGAACCGTATAGGGAAATCCGCTATGGGCGAAAAGCGTTCCCGAAATCTGCCAGCCTTCCACCAGATCGTTCCGCCCGTGCCCGAACATGAGACGCCTGATCGGAAGCCCCAACACATAACTCAAATTGAAATCGTGCCGCACGTCGTAATCCGCGTTGCCGTAATTGTCCTTGATGTCGTACGGGTTCTGGGGAGACAGAACGCTTTCATTGGTGGCGAAAATGAAGGGTATCATCGTGCCGCCATTCGATAGGATGTCCAGGGCGTGCCCGTACGTATAGTTGACCTCCAGCAGGCCTTTCGAGAAGTTGTGGCGGATGCTGGCCGTCAGCCCGTTGTAACTGGAGATACCCGCGCTTTCGACGTACGTAACGCGTCCAAACCTTGGGTCAGGCGGGGCGGAAGGCAACCCGACAAACGGAGTAATCGAATAGGCGTTGACGGACGTGTTGGGGATCACTTCGTGGATGCCATGATTCCCGACGTAGTTGATGCTCACGAGGGTATTGCGACCGAACGCCTTCTGTATCTCCAGGTTCCATTCCTGATACTGAGGCAAATGGATGGTTTGCGCGGTGCTCGTAACGTTCGGGGGCGTAAAGGATGGTAGAGAAGCCTGAATGCTGGCCAGCGTTCCTCCGCTCCCAAACGCCTGTACGAAAGCAGCATTGGAGTTGGCCGCGTCCGCGAATAGATTGGAAGCCTCAGTGGGAGAAATGTTGTCGTCGAACACCAAGAACTGGTTCAGGTTCGGAGGATTATCAGCGATAGCTTCGACGCTCAAGCCGGGTATCCCGCTGGAGAAAAAGCCGGCGCCACCTCGCACCACGATGCTGTGCCTTCCGCCGAAAGGCCGCCAAGCGAATCCCAGGCGGGGTTGCAACGCCAAAGCAGTCAAACTCGTGAGTTCCTGATGCTGCTCCGGCAGGATAGCTTGATTGTAAGGAATCGAAACATCGTGGTTCAGCTCGGGGAAAGGTTGGGCGAAACGCGCAAAACAGTTGTGCTGGCAAACGGGGTTTGATGCATGGTCCGCGCGCAGGGTCAACATCACAGCAAGATTAGGCCGGACACGCCACCCGTCCTGAGCGTAAAACCCCAGGCGATAGAACGCGAAGGGCTGAACCAGCGCACTGGGAAAAGTCTGTTCGAGCAGGTCCCCGGTCGCCCCACCGTTATAAAAATCGTTAAGGCTGAATACACTTAGAAGCCCACTCGATAAGACCCCAAAATCGTAGTCGCTCAGGTCGCTTCGAGCATAATTGATGCCGAACTTTAGATCGTGATTGCCATGCAGCCAGGAGAAATCGTCGATGAACTGGTATTGCGTTGTTTTGGTCCCTTGCGGATAGGCATAATCTGCGCCTCCCAGCGCAGTCAAAGAGCCATCATAGAAGTACATCGTGGAAGGAAAGGCTTCGCGTGCCGCTCGCCGGTTCGGGGGTCCAAAGATGGCCGAATCATACTGCAAAGTGGCTCTCAGAGAATTCACTTTATTGTTTCCCAGGACATGCGTCCATCCCACTTGTCCCTGCTCTTCCGGCTGGTTGCTGACGATGTTGAAAACCGGGCTGATAGGATCGGTGTAAGTAGCCTGATGTCCCCGATCTATTTCCCCGTGAACGAAAACCTGATCCGCAGACGTAAGGTTGAAATCCAAGCGCGTGGCCAGAATCCACTGGTCGGTGAGCTGTCCGACGGTCGAGCGGTAGGCGAGGGCGCAGGGAACGCCGGCAGGAAGGGCGGTCACGTTGGAACAGCCGTGGTTTGGTAGCACATCCTGGGCACGATTGGTGCCGGGAGCATTCTTGTAAAGGTTAAACATCTTCTGATAGAAGGGAACGGAGGCATTCAGTCCGAGATTCGAGAGATTAGCAAGGGTAGCTTGTTCGAAAGCTTGAGTTGGCACCTCCGCTTCCACGCTGGTAGGAATCAACACCCGGAGCCCTTCTTGATCGATAAAGAAGAAGGCCTTGTCTTTGATGATCGGTCCTCCCAATGAGGCTGACCACTGGTTGGCATTGACAAACGGGCGCGGGGTTCCAGTGGCATTGTTAAAGAAGCTGTTGGCATCGAGTGCGCTGCCGTTCCAGTAGTAATTGGCATTTCCGTGGAAGGCATTCGTGCCCGCCTTGGTAACGTAGTTGATGTTGGCCCCCGCGAGCCCACCATACTCTCCCGAATAGCCGTTGATGACCACCGTCGCTTCCTCGATATCGTTCAAGCCCAGCATCAGGTTAGTGGCCCCGGAGTTGTTTACGCTCAAGAGGGGATTCATGTCGTTCATGCCGTTGACCGTGAAGAGATTCGATGTCGCTGACAGACCGTAAAATGAAACGTTGCCGTCGCCCCTCTCTGTGTTCATGACCGTACCGGGAGCCATCTGAGCGACAAAAGTCAGATCGTTCCCTGGATTGGGAATTTCCGAAACCTGGATGGGAGTGATCGTAGCAGAAATGTTCCCGTTCGTAGTCTGAATCAAAGCGGCCCTTGAATGTACTGTCACGGTTTGCTTGGTTTGGCCGATAGGAAGCTGGAAGTCCACGGTCTTGCTCAATCCTACCCCCACGGTTACCTGTTGGATGACAGTCGCGAACCCAGGCGTAGTAGCGCTGACCGTGTAATTGCCGGGATCAAGGAAAGCAAAAAGGTAGGTGCCGGTTGGTCCTGTAACCGTCGTTTGGAGCGCACCCGTTCCGGCGTTTTTCAACAGAATGGTAGCGTTTCGGATGATCGCCCTGGTTGGGTCTACCACTCTGCCTGTAATAGCGCCGGTGGTTGTCGACTGGGCAGAGACCATCGCAGTAGCGGCGAAAAATATTGGGAGAAAGAGACACAGCCACTTCAGGAATGATTGGCGCGACATGGAACGCTCCAGCAAGCGACGGCGAGCAAAATTTCCCCTACCAACCTGCCCGCGTGGCTTTCAAAATAGACCAGCTGTTGTGTAGGACGGTGCCCATCTAAAAAACCACCCCTAAGCCCCTATGCATCCATATCATCCAGTAACAATGTGCCCTCCGGTTCGCGATAACTCACGGTCGCCATAAGCCAGGAAGTATTCTTCTTCGAGGTGGGCACTATGCTTCGACAGAACCCATGGATGGCCCGCCTTGAACTCTTCCCATTTGGCTGCCTCTTTAATAGTTCGACGTGCAGAGCGGGGATATTCTTTACTATTGCACTTATCCCGCGCACCGTTTCCAAAAGCTGCGGGCGACGGGGAACCTCGTAACTTCCTTCTCTTCAGTGCGAGACTCCTCGCGGAGTCTATCCAGAGCCCCTTTACTTCGTTCAAGGATGTTTGCAAGGGAAAGGTAAACGGGTTTGGCGCAACCCTCTCGCAGCGCACTTTCCATCCGCCGGCTAAAATAGGGGAGTCAAGGTTTTAGAATTGGATCTTTGCAGCAAATTGAACGATTCGCGGGTTGCCGATCGTCTGAGTGATGCTGCCGAAGTTGCCGGCTACCATGTTGCCGTTGGGGTTAGCAAAGTGCGGCGTGTTGGTCAGATTGAAAAACTCAAACCTGAGTTGCAAGGAGGCTCTTTCGTGGATGGGCAAATTCTTGATCAAGGAGAAATCGAAATTCGCATAATTAGGACCGCGGACTAGGTTGCGGCCGGCATCGCCCAAATCGTGGCTATGTGACCCGGTGAACGGCGAGGCGTCAAAAGCGCTGGTGTCGAAATAATGGGACAAGGTACGCTCGGAATCGGGCAAATTGGGGTTGTACAGCACGTTGGGCCGAAGCCCTTGATACCCCGTGTCTTCGGCATTCCGAACGACATTCACCGGCAGTCCCGATCGCACTGAGAAGATGCCTTCCATCTGCCAGCCTCCCCAAAGCGCCTGTGTCCACCCTCTCAGCATTGGCAGATAGCGCTGGCCTTTGCCAATGGGCAGCTTATAGATATAACTCGCGACCAGATTGTGAGTGACGTCGTTGTCCGCTACCGCGTACTCCAGAGAAAGATTCAACGGGTCCTGAGGCTGATTGTTGGAATTTAGGTTGTGGCCGAGATCGAACGGTGCAGGTCCATTATCCATGTTCTTCGCATAAGTGTAGGCAACCAAGAAGCTCAGGTTCCGAGCGAACCGTTTGGTCGCCTTGACCTGCAAGGAGTTGAAGTTCGCCATTCCTTCTGAGAAGAGCGCCTGCACCTGGCCGAGATGTTCGCTGATCCGGTTGCCGATGTTGAGGTTTCCCACGGCGTAAGAAAGTTTGCGGCTCACTGAGCCCACATAGCCCGCCTCCACAGTCGTGGTGGGAGTGATCTCACGTTGCAGGGTGAAATTGTAAAGCTGCGAATAGCCTGTTTGAAAATTTGGGTCGACCGCAAAAAGGTTCTGTGCTGAGCCAGTTATGGCCTCAATTTCTGCAGGGGTAAAGCTGGAGGCGCCCGGCGGGATGGGGACCGAAGTCATGCGGGGAACCCCGGAATCGAGCTGATAAGAAAACGGCAGGCCAACGTAGATATTGTTGTAGAAGGTTTGCTCGACGGCGTAAGGAAAGTTCTTCGTCAGGACATCGCTGCGCGCGTCATTTTCCGGAGAATAATAGATCCCATAACCGGCGCGCAGGACGGTTTTGCGAGTCAACCGGTAGGCAAAGCCGAAGCGGGGCGCAAAATTATCGCGGTCAGGCTTGACGAGAGAAGCTGAGTTACCGCCCCGGCCTGCCAATAAAATTTGGTCCGTGGCCAGATCAAAATTGGAAGCTTGGTTGTTAGCTTCTGTGTAGGGGCTCTGGTAGTCGTAACGAATTCCGTAGACAAGAACCAGACGGTTTGTGACCTGCCAGGAATCCTGCACATAGAAATCAGTTTCGTGGCTTGCGGTCGCCGGGTTGCTGAGCTGGAGACCTTCGGTAACCGTGAGCGGCAGGCCCAGAAGCAAATCCGCAATGTCCGATCCGCCGTTGCCGTAAAAAGCGTTGGGGTCAAAATAGGAATAATTGGGATCGCTGGTAAGACTCGAATAGGGTCCCCCATAATATTGAAACCCTGTAGGGAAAAGCGAGAAGTCCGGGTTGGAATTCAGCCAGCGGAAATCGAAGCCCGTCTGGAAGCCGTGGCGTCCGTGGCGAACGGTAACGCTATCGGTAAGCTGGAAGTCCTTGTCGAGAAAAGACAGGGGCTTAAATGTTGACCCGCCCGTTTGGTAGCCAGCGCCCAGGAAAATGTCTGGAAACCCCAGAGTCTGAGGAAAATTCGGAAGATTAACATTTCCCACGCCGTACTGCGTGGCGAGGTCTTCCCCGTTGAGCAAGCTGAACTCATTAAGGCGGAAGCGCGTGTAGCCGAACCGGAACGCGTTCAACGCCTGGTTTGAAAGAACGTGGGTCTCCGAGATAGAAATAGACTGACTGCGCGAGTTCTGCTGGTCTCCATAGTCCGCATCGCCTCCACCCTGGACAGGAATCTGGCCGGCAAAACGGTCACCGAGCAAGCTGTTATAGCAGTTGTAATGGTAGACACCCGAGAGCCGGTCTTTTTCGGAAAACGAATGGTCGATGCGAGCGTCAAGCGTCTCGCTATCGTATCGGTAAGCCTGCCGCGACTCGAAGTTGTTGAACCAGCCGTTGTCAATCCCAGGCAGGGTTGGCGATGGAAAGAAATCCTGCAAGATCGCCCGGCCGGCCGGGCTGACACGATCGGCTGGAATGATATTACCGGGAAATTGTTGAGCGTAGAAATTGCTCGCGTAGAAATTCGGATCGAAAATGGGAATTTCCTTCCCCGTGAAAGGATCTTTCAAGCCGGAAAGGTCAACGCTGCCGTTGGGAAGAAAGACAATCTGGTTTTTGGGCGGAACGGAGTCCAGATAAGAGTAGACGTCGCGCAGCCGCTCGCCTTCGTAGGAGCCAAAGAAGAACGTCTTGTCGCGCTGAATCGGGCCTCCCAGCGTCGCCCCGAAATTGTGCTGCTTGAGCGCGGGGGAACCCGACGAAAAAAAACTCCGCGCAGCAGTGCTATTGGGGCGAAAGAACTCATAGAGGTCCCCGTGGAAACGGTTCGATCCCGACTTGGTTTGAATGGCAACGACTCCGCCGGAAGCCCTGCCAAATTCCGGTGCGTAGGCGGAAGTCAGCACCTTGAATTCTTGCACGGATTCAACGCTGGGACGAACATTGGTGTCATTATTCCGATTGGTTGTCACCTCCACGCCGTCAACCATGATGGAGTTGGCAAATTCCCGCTGGCCATTCACTGAAAGATTTACGTTGTTGCCTCCCGGGCCGCTGTAAACCCCGGCGGTCAGCTTCGCAAGATCAAGAAAGTCTCTTCCCAGGAGCGGAAGGTCCAGAATCTGCCGAGACTGAATCACCTCCCCGGTGGCCGGCGACTGGGTTTGGAGCACGGGTGAAGCACCCCTCACGGTGATATTCTGGTTTTTCGAGCCGACGACCAACTTGAAGTTGAGCTGAAGGTGGTCATCCACTCTCAGCTCGATACCCGGTCGGCTGATGGTCTTGAAGCCAGCCTTTACTATGGCGAGCGAGTAGATTCCCGGTGGAAGGTTCGGAAAAGAGTAAATGCCGACGTTACTGGTACGGGTTTGCCAACGGATGCCGGTGGACTCGTTCGTTGCTGTGACTAATGCCTGTGGTACCACAGCGCCGCTTGGGTCCGTCACGACCCCGAGGACGGAGCCGGAAGTAGCCTGCCCCCATAGGGACCGGCCGCAGATGAATAGCGAAGCCAACATCAAGAGAAATGAGAGCTGCTTCGCGTACCCTGCCGAGATTCGACCACTAAGAATATGAAAGCGCACCAATGAACATTCAGAAATTCTGTCGTTTTAAGTAACGTTCTGTGCCGCAAAAATCCGGCAGCTTACTCCTTCCCCCGCAGATGCTTGGCACGGTACCGCTCAAGCAGGTGCGAGCGACCCCGCATTCTATGACGAAGTGGCCCTCATAAGGAATGGCATCCGAGTCAATGACTCCCGCTGCACACTCCTCGGTGACGAGAGGAGACTCTCAACTCAGCATCGCCGATGACCACAACTAGGGCCAGGAGACAACACGGCTCATGGATGCGCCGCCCAGGGAATGGGAGGCTTCTTCAATGCGAGATTCCGCAATCCTGACGGCATCGACCTGGTAGGCGGGGCCCATCGCGAAGGCGGCCGCCCAGATGAACCAGAGGTACCACAGAACGGAATTCTCGGGATACGGGAAATATCCGTGCAACGCCATCCACTGGCCGAAGCTTTCAATGGAGGTCAGGAAAATCGCCACGGCGAAGGCTCCCCACGCCCGGACAACATAGCCTGGCCCCATCTCGACAGCCGTCCGCGTGAGAAGGATGGCCTCGAACAGAAGAAAGGCTAGGAGCAAGTCGTTGGGCCAGGTAAGAAGCCAGCCAGCCCGAATCTCCGAAGGATGACTTGTGGCAACATGGATCACTGAAGCGACAACGTACATGGCGTAGATTCCGACCGCTCCCACCAAGCACAGATCAAACGCTTTCAGCTTTCCCAACATGCCGATCTTCTTGTAGTGTTGCAGACCCTTCAGCAGTCCGATCGCCAGGGTCAACATAAAGAGCGGCCCCGCGATCGCGCTTCCCCATACGTGGAGGAAGTTTGCCAAGGATAGATTCCAGCTCTCCCAGGCATAGTGCAGAGGATTGAGATACGTGTTGACCGATAGCCAATGCTTTAGAAGGTTCCCTGCCAGTTCGAAGCCCATGGCCAGAGAAATGGCAAACCATGCCAGGCGTAACGAATCCTTTTGCCGGAATTGCCGCCACGCGGCCACACTTAGCCAGAGCTGGAAAATATCGAGAAAAATAAAGTAGACGGCGCCCTGGTAGTCGAAGCAATAGCGAAGCCACGCCCAATTCCCCGTCCATAGCCACAAGATATGGAGAACGACTCCGCTTGAAATTTGTACGGTCGCAACCGCCAAAATAAGGCGCGAGTAAGGCGGTCGAGATTGCCAAGGCATCCTCGGTAGTTTCATTGCGTCACCGCACAAGCCGGCGGGGCTACCGATCCGCCGAGCAGAGCAAGCCGGCCGGCCACGGCCGACCCTCCCCGGTTTCCCAGAAGGCCGACCATGAGGGGCTCAATGACTTTCACCAAGTCTTGCAGCATTGGGGCCGATATTCGAGCGCGGGCCAGGATTCTTTCGGCCGCCTGCGCGCCTAAGTAGATGGTCAACTCCATCCGGATCGAATCCAGGATTTCCGGAGAGATCTGGAGCGCGGAGGATGGCGGGACCTCGACGCTCTGATCCGCCATGGCTGTTTGGAGGTTGACCCAACCCGCCTCGTACAACGGTCCAACCTCAACCCCCCGCGTTAATTGCTCAAAATGCAGGAGATCTTCTTCAACCCGGAGCGCTGCCGCCTTGCACTGCTCACATTGCTGGAGATGGGCCTCGATGCGCGCGTGAACGTCAGGAGCGAGTTCCCCGTCCCGGTACGCAATGAGGGTAGCGTTCGTGGGGTGCATTCGAAATCGCTCCCGCCACCTCACCCTAACCCCCCTCAACGGGTCTTGCATCAGACACCCCCTCATCTTTATTCACGCGGAAGGCCCGGATTTTCTTTAGTCCGTGAGTGAGCGTTGCTCCCACGGTTCCGGCCTCGATGCCCAAAATTTCAGCGATCTCCTTATATCGGAAGCCCTCGCTCCTTAGTTCGAGACATTCCAATTCTCGCGCCGTGAGAAGAGCCGACAACTGCTCCAGGAGTTCTACGCGCACGTAGGTTTCATGAGGACAATACCGACTATCCGGGCTGGACAACACCTCTTTGATACTGACGCGCCTCTCCGGCTTGTCCGCCCTGACCTGATCAATGACGTAATTGCGAGCAACCTTGAAAAACCATCCCCTGCTCGCCGGCACGGCTCCGCCCCGCAGTCGGTATTCATAATAACGCAGAAAAGTCTCCTGAACAGCTTCCTGGGCAAGATCGAAATTCCTGGCCAGGCACAGAAGATAGCGGAACAAGCCCTTGGCAAGCGAATTGTATGTGTCGGCGACTTCGTTCTTTACTCGCTGAGAAGGCCGCTCTTCATCTCCTTCGTCTCCAACGCTCCCCATGAACGGCATCTTCGGCAAGGATCTAGCTCCCGTACGAAATCAAGTAATGTGCAGATTGTATCTGTTTACCATCCTCATTTCCAGAGGCAGGAATGGCGGCGGGACGAACCGGCACACGAAAGTGGAGTTTGGGATTGAACGTAAATAAACGCCGCTCCTTAAACGTCGAAAGGGCGTGCGAGTTCTTCATCGAGCAACGGGAAAGTCGGCATCTTCTTAAGGGGATAAAGATGGATATCCTTCGGGCAGCCGCGCTCGCGGGAGCTGGATCGCTTTTTCTCCTAGTTCTTACGGTCGTGTCTGCCTTCGTCCACGAGGCAGGCCACGCGATCGCTTGGACTTTAGCCGGAGCGCGTGTTCGAGAGGTGGGTTACGCCAAACCTTACGGCGCCGCATTACGACTAAAGGCGGGAGAGTTGACGATTGCCTTCAACCCTTTCACCGTGTTTGCTTATACCCTGATTGAGGGTTCCACCGAACAGCTCAGCCCCGCATCCAAGCTACAGAACATTTTTGTACACGGAGCCGGTATCGGTGCCAACGTACTTGCAGCCGCTATAGCACTGGGTTTCAGCGATCCCCTCATGCATCTATTTGCCGTGTCCTCCGCTATTCTGGTCGTCCAAAATGTTCTTTTCGAGGACGGAAGAAGGGTCTTCTTAGCCCTATCAGGGTCGTAACTCAAATCAGCGGAAGGCACTCTATTCTTAAGAAAAGATTTTTGGAGACTTACCATGGAGAAAAGTTTCCTTCGCGTGGCGTAAATAAAAGCAGGCCATGAAGCGTCACCTGTCTGGATCAGGAGTACGAGATGTTGTTATCTGCGGTCGATGGCATCTGAAGAGAGCGAATTGGCGGGCGATGCGTTCGTCCGATGGGATCTCGTTAGCTGGAGAATCCACAGTGAGTAATAGCACGAAAGTAACATTGTGCGGCATTTGCCCTTAGTGGAATATAGTGTGTTTACTTAGAGAGACTGTTCATGGTCTGTGGAGGGTCGAATGATTTTGTCCGTGGTGATTCTAGTCTTTTCCAGCGCTCTGTTCTTCTTTTATGTTCAGGCCTTTTGCGAGAAGGCGCTGCAGCGCGAGTTTAGCCGTCCCTATTTTCAAGATATTATTGACACAATTCAGCTAGAGTACCCTCGCTTACGCGCTGCCGTTGCGTCAAACGATTCGCTGGATTACTCAGATGCGAGCCATGCTTTGAAGTGCGATTTTATAACTCTGGAGTACTTGCTGACAAACAGTGACCGCACACGCGGTCATTTGTCGCGGCCCGAGAAGATTCTGTTGCTCTATTTCCGCTTTCTGCTCTTCAGCTTGCCTATCCGTCGCACCTTTAAGCTCCAGGAGGGAGGCGCGGTTTTGAGATTGGCGGCGATCCTCCAGTATTTTGCGAATTTGGTGGGAGAGCGGCTGAGCGCAGGCTCCGTCGCTAACGCGCTGCCCAATCTTGAATCCTGAAGTTATCTCCGCTTCGAAGAAAGTCCTTTGTGGCCTCTGCCCCGCAACGCCGGAAAGTCCTGGTCCTTAAAGACGAGCCGTCGATCCAAAGACTTTTCATTCTCGTCAAGAAACTGGAGCGTGAGAATGCAGCGAACGGAGTCGAGAAGGCACTGCTGGCCGCCATTATGCGCAAGCAGTTTGACGCAGTCATTGTCGACCTCCGGTGTCCGAATCGGCAGCCTGGAGACGAACTCCCTTGTATCCGGCAAATGCAGCCCAGCTTGATGGGGAAGACGCTGGTGTTAACCACCGAGGTCGACGGCCCGAAAACTTTGGAATTGGTCGAGCGACACCTTTCCACAGGTCTCCCACAAATGCTACTCTGGCTCATCAGCCACCGCCATGCGTCACCAGGGTAGGTATGTCGGCTTGTGAATATTGGTCGAAAGTTGTGACAAGAGGAGCCGTCTTTCCACGATTGATCCACGCCTCTCAATTTTAGCCCTCCGTATCAACTGAAGTTAAATGACCGGAAAAGACGGATTTTACATGATGCGAAAATACCATATTGTTGGGTGAACTATTTGCCGACCCTTACTTGAGACCTGCAACAGAATATATTCGTTGGCTTGGCGTAAATAAATGCACGTCTTGAAACGTCCTTCAGCTAATGGGTGTAGTCATTAGATCCTCATGCGGGGGAGCGGCAGAATCTTCCTCTCCTTCGAATGCGACGAGCGTACACGTCTATTGCCGACACGCCACGGAAGTATTAACTTATAAGTTATCATGCGAATGTCTGAGTGTGATGCCCATTGATTTGCACGTTGCATGTTGTGTGCTCCCGGCATGTGTTTGGCATCTGCCATGCTGTTACATAGAAATGAACTAGTCTAAGTCTTTGTAAAGGCGCTTCGCGTGTTACTAATCAATGACAGGGCAAGGAGTGAAGCGGCCACAGATGTGGACAGTGGCACGCACGGAACGGCACGCGATGCCGAGTTGACGCATCGGCGCAGGGGGTTCGACCGTGAGCATCAATAAGCCGGAGGATGTGGGCAGAGCCTGCCAAGTCTTGGGACAGCCTGCCATTTCACTTTGGGCCGGTCGCTTGCGCGGCATCGCCGCTGCTGATTTGGGCGCCGAGTTGTTCGAATTCGCGATTGTTGTTCCGCTCTTGCTCATGCTCCTGCTCGGCATCGTTTGGATGGGCCGGGCCTATAATGTCTACGAAACCATAACGCGCGCGGCCCGGGAGGGGGCGCGGTACGCGGTGCTGCCTAGCTCAGTGGCGGACGGGGATGCAGTTGCGGACCCGAGTTCGGTTCAAGAACGTGTCCTCGACGTGCTGAAGGCCGACAGCCTCTGGCCTGCAGACAAGTCTACGACAAACACTTTTAATAGCTCATACAGCCAGAAAACCGAATGGCTTGAGAACACCTCTCCGCAACAATGCGGTGTGGTAATCAGTTTCACTTATCCGCTTGAGATATCGATTCCGTTCACCTCGCTCAACGCGTCGACTATTTATATGAAGGCCAACGCGCAAATGCGCTTAGAAAATCAGCCTACTGGAGGGACGTGCCCGTGATCAATTTACGCATTCAGGCTCGAGAACCTGGTCGACGGCAACCAAGGCCTGAAGAAACCAGCTGCCTTCCGGGGTTAAGGTGCCTTCGTGCCTTTTGGACAGGAGTGGATGGCGCGCAGCTTTTGGAATTCGCTTTTGGGATGCCTTTTCTCCTGATCTTTGTGATTGGGATCATTGATTTTGGCGGAGCTTTCAACCTGAAGCAAAAGATGGCGAATGCGGCGCGCGAAGGAGCCCGGATGGCAATCACGAATACGTTGAGCGACTCGAGTTGCTCATCTTCAACGCCGTGCTCAATCCAGGCCGCCGCCAATGCCGTGGCTAATTACATGACCAACGCGGGAGTGAACTCCTCTTGTCTTAGCTCGGCTTCGGCATCAAGCCCGAGCGTCGATGCCTGGACGTACAGCTGCAAGGGAATCAGCCTGGCGATTAACCGGGGTTATTGGTTTACTTACACTCCGTCCGGCGGCGGAGCCGACGTTACCATCCAGGCCACCCAGGTGACTTTGACCTATCCCTATACGTGGACGTTTGGCCGCATCATCGGACTGCTCGATCTTTTGGGCGTAAAAAACGCCAAAGCGACTCTCCCGTCCACCCTGACGACCACAGCTGTTATGCAAAACCTGGTTAGCGACTGAGGAGGCTCCATGTTCCGTCGAACACGCATTCTGCCGAAACGCGTCACCGATCGAGGTTCGACGCTTTTTATCTTGGCGGCCGTTATGGTGGGATTGCTTGCGGTCTGCGCGTTCGCGATTGATATGGCCTGGCTGTATCTGGCGCGGGCGGAGGCGCAACGGGCGGCGGACGCGGCAGCCTTAGCCGGCGCAACAGCCTTTGTCAACAGCGGATGTGTCACGGGAGGGTGCGCCCCCGGCGGAATCCAGGAGACTCTGGCGCGGCAGCAGGCCGAGGTGGTCGGGGACCAGAACTACATCGTCGGTAAAGCGGCTAAAATTCAGGACGGTGACGTGACGTTCAGTTACCCCTCGCCGCAGGAACCCCAGATCACGGTGACAGCTCGGAGCGCCGTGAGCACCTTTTTTGCAAAAATTCTCAGCGCCGCTTTTCAGTCCGTGAATGTAAGCGCCACGGCGACGGCTGAGGCCTATAACCCTTCGGGCGGCTCCGGCACCCCGCTCGGCACAGCCTGCCTGAAGCCTTTCTTAGTGCCCAATTGCGATCCAGTGCACACCTCGCCCGCCAACCCGAGTTGCGCGGCCATTGGCGGCGGCGGGTACTTCATTGAACCTGACGGAACTATTGCGAACGACGTGATTGGCGAGTCCTGGCAGCTTCACACCAATGCCGCGCCCAGCCAGTGGTATCTGGTTGGCTTTGGCGGAGCGCCACCTTCGAGTGGCAACGCGCTGAGACAGCATATTGAAGAGTGTACCCCCGCCATTCTTTCCTGTGGGTCAACGCTTTACACTGCAAATGGTAAGAAAGTCGGGCCGGTAGACCAGGGGATTGAGGCACTGATTAACGCTAGTGGTAACGGTCTCAATCAAGGTCAGGACTCGATTGACACCTCCGCAGGACCACCCTTCCCGATCACCGGAGGGTCCAACAACCCTGATCCATCCCTCATCGGCAAGACCTTTTACGGACAGAGCGCTTCGATAGCGACCGTCCCCGTTTATTCCGGCGTGGATATTAACGGGCAGCCGCTGGGCCCCGGAGGCACCCAAGTTACAATCGTCGGTTATATGCAGTTGTTCATACAAGATTACGTCCACCACGGCAATCAAGACTACATTGATACCGTGATCCTGAATGTCGGCAGTTGTGGTGGCTTAAGCGGCAGCGGGGGCGGGGGTACCCCTCCCCCTTCCGTCGTCGCCGCGGGCGGAATGACGATTCCGATTCGGCTCATCCGAACGAATTAGCAATTCGCAGATCTAAAGGGAGGGGGGAACGCTGGGTTGTTTTGTTATGGGATTATCAATCCCTGCCTGACAGGTGTGGGCAGCGACTATTCCTGACCAGCGGCAAAGCAACAAAATGAGAGGAGTATTTTCGCTCGCGCAAGAACTCCGAGCTATTCGCAACGGGGGCAAACATCTTGGGACCGAACCTGTAGACACGCCTGAGGCTCAAAGTCCAGAGCGGCCCTGGCAAGCGGATATTGATCGCCTGCAGCAGACTATGCGAGAGGTGCTACGGGCCGTAGCCAGTCTGTCCGGCGTTGAACTCCCTGGCTTGGTTTCCGACGGCCATCAAAAGCCCGGGGTGATGAGACCTCAACTGGACATCAAGACTCTCAAGGACCGCATCCGTGACGATCTGGAAGCCTATTCCTCGGCGACCGCGGCCGAAATGGCCCAGCGGGCCGAGGAACAGAGCCGCACCGCGCTGGAAAAAATCCAGAATGCGACGGGTAACCGAATCGAGCACGCTGTCGGTGAGTTTCGGGAAGAACTGCGAAGGCGGCTTGCCTCGGAAGAGGCTGACGTTGGCGTCGACGTCGCCAAGCAGAGCCGGGAGCGCGTTGTCGAGCTGGTCCAAACCCGCACGGATGAGTTTGCCCGCTGGGTCTGGCTGACCTGTAAAGGGACGGAAACTCCGATCCCCGTGCAAATTGCAAAACTGCTGGAACCCCACGTCGAGGAAACAACAGCCCGGTTCATCAAGTCCTCCCGACAGCGGTTTCATGATGCGCTGGGTGAGCAGGAGCGGTTTTCTCAAGACATGCTCCAAGGAATGCAGGCGAGTTTCAGGAGCCAGATCAACACCCTGGTGCAGGACGGCCGGCAAGCCTGCGAGCAGAATAGAGACGACGCCATAGGACAAATCAGAGAGGTGGCCTGCACGGCGCGTGAATTGCTGTCGCAAGATGTTGCGGGGTTTACAGAAAGGCTCAGAGAACTCGGTCAAGGGCTCACGGCTCTTGGCGAAAAGCATATCGCGGCTTCTGAAGAGCAACTCTCCACCAAGAGTCAAACAATCCTGGAAGCACTCGAGACAAGGATCCAACAAGTTACGAGCGCACAACTTGAGGAAATCCACAGATTGACGCAGGAATTCCAGAATGAAGCTGCTTCGCAGTACGAATCGCAATTAAGAGATGTCCTCGAAGCGTCATTCCAGCATTCACTTGAAGCCTACCGGCAGGAACTTGCCCGGTGCACGGAGACTGCTCTCGAAGAGCAGCGCCAGGCCATCAGGAACAGCATAAGCGACTTACAAGGCCGTTTGGAGCGGTCCGCACAAATCCTACGAGGAGAAATTGCGTGAGGACCGGCGGGATCAAGTGAAGGGGCCGTCCAACGCCCGCCCCGTCGGGACGTGCGTGTCCGAACGAATCTCGCAGTGAGCCCATGAGCAGGAGACATTCTCCTATCCATGACCTGTACGGGGCCGGCACATGGAACGACGCCCCCAGGCGCCGGAGGCGTGTTTGGCTATACCTTCTGCTGATATTGGCGGGCCTTTTTGTCTACCAATCGGTCCGTCCTGTGATGCGTCTGCGTCCTGATCCGCCTCCGGCCGTTGTGGTCCCGAGGTCGAATTCCGGCGAGGCGGCGTACCACGAGCAACAACGCATGGCGCGTGCTTGTTGGAACTATGCACTCCAATACCTGCAAAATACTTATCCCTACGGCCAACCCCTGCCACAGAGTCCCACCTTCGGCTACGCGAACGCGCCTGCCATCAGGCTGGTATGCTGGCAAAAGCTTCGCGCTGTCTGGACCCAGCCGGAGGCGTGGTCACGCTCCTATGAGTGGAGCACAGACTGGCTTACCAATCCCCAAGGTTCTTTCCAGCAGGCCCTTCGCGCCCTCTGGGATTTCTTGGGAATATCCCACTGAGGAGACTGCCCTGAGATTCAGCAGTCAGGTCATTAACTTGGCTTCGGCTTGGATACCTAAACCAGCACGACGGACTGTTATGGGATTCTGCTTAAGAAAAGATAAACATGGTGCTGCTGTACATTGAAATAAAGCCCAGCTGCGCTGTCCTTGGAGTCAGCAACAGCAACAGGTCATCACATGGGGTTTATGTCTCTTGTCGTTGCCGACAATGATATTAAAGTAGCATTGTAGGGCTTGCCTTTTTGATGTAGCTTATAATGCGCGTATTTGAATGCGCTGCTCATGACCCCAGTTGGGTGTGACATCGCAAGAGGAAATAACCAGTTCTTGATGCCTACGCCACGCTGGGCTAGTTTCTTGGGCAATAGTAATTAGGCCTTTCAAGCCAGACTAACATGACAAAGGAGGGGGGGATAGCAACACATCCTCTGTGGTCGGCTCCACGGGAATTGGGCCTAGCCGGAGAAATGTTTCTCTGGACAGCCCTTGGGCATCTTTTATTCTTTTGACTTGTACTAGTTACGAGTAAACGCGATCCCAGATTATGTTGAGGTGGTCCAATGGACGTTGCGACGGTTCGAATCCTTGCTCTGATTTTAGGAGTTCTCCTGTTCTTTCTCATCGTGTCAATCTTCGGTCGGGCAAGCAGGTTCATGATCCTTAGCCTTAGCCCTACCCTTGTGCTTCGCAAGGCGCACATTGACGATCGTCCGAGTGCGTCGACGTTAGTAGAAGTGACGGGTAGAGCGTCAGGGTTTATTTCCTGGCTTTTGACCTTGCTGAAAATTGAGCCAGTAACGACTCTCCTTGTTAGCCCGTCTGATTGTTCATTCAAAAGCACAAGCCTCATGGGCATCAAGCACGTTTTCGTTCCTCTTTATGATATTTCAAGTACGGCTTGCGGCTATCATCGGCCACTCTATTACTTGTTTTTTGCAGGAGTGATTGGAGCTTCGTCTTTGTTGGTTCCTGATATTAGGGCCCAGAGCGGGTTCTTTTGGGTGGGGATGTTGCTAGCCCTTGGGCTCGTGCTGGCGTATTTCTTAACAAAAAAAATTCTCATCAGTGTGGAAACAAACGGCGGCCACGTCTTGGGTCTCCAGTTCAAACCATCTGTAATTGAAAATGTCTCGGTCGATCTTGCCCAAGCCCTCAAGCTAATCCGTGTTGTAAACAACGCTGTGCTCTCAGCTAAGGGCCTGCAACCTTCCTCGGACTCCGCGCGTTCCGAAAAGTCATTTTCACCTTCGGCCGCGGCGAACGGGATATGCCCCGCCTGCTCATCGGCAGTCGATGTGGGTAGCCGTTTCTGCGACAGTTGTGGGGCGAGCCTGCCATAAGGTCCTCGTCTACTTCGATCGTCCTAGGAAAAGTCTGGAGAGGACTTGGAGGGCAGAATGAAGTGTGACCGGTGCGGATGCGAAAATCTACCCCATGCAAAATTTTGCCGAGGTTGCGGCACCAAGATAGAGGTCGCTCCTCCGCCACGACCCACAACAACGGTTCCCCTTGCCCCGCTCCACCCGCCGCTAAGCTGTTCCGCCTGTGGTACCGTGATTAAACCCGGAAAAAGCTTTTGTTCTGCGTGTGGCGCACGGGTGGAGAAAACAACCGCAACGGGACACGCACCCCTGCCGCAAGCCGTCGAGTGTTCTGCATGTGGGTTCGAATGCAAACCTGAAAGCAAGTTTTGTCCCGCTTGCGGCAGGCCCCTTGGGATACCCACGCAAAAGGTTGAGCCACAGGATGCAATTCAGGATACGGCATTACCAAAACCAGAATTACAGCGCTCTGCCCCTCCCAGCGCTCACCCGGCGTCTAGCGCGGCGCTTAACAAGGGGTTGGAGTCTATGTCCCCTGGCGAACCAGCGGTAGAACGCGAAACAGAATCCAAGACCAATCATGTAACACAGACACCGCGTCCGGCTGATGGGCAATTGTCCTCTCCGGCGACTTCCAACCAAGACTTTCCTCACACGGCAAAGGCGGCAGCGAAAACCTCTGCAGCTTTTCTGTCAGAGGGAACCAAGCGAACAGCCGCGGAGATTCCGGCTATCTTACCGCCGCAAAAGCGGCAGGAGGTTCCCGTAGCGCCAAGCTCATCACCAGTTGCGCCGAAAAGACCCTTGTTACAAACTCGGTGGGTTTGGGTTATTGCAGTAACCGTCGCCGCAGGATGCATAGCACTCATCCTGTTCCGCTCCTCGCCGAACGCCGTGCCCGCCAGCGCCAGTATCCTGGTTGACAATTTCACAGCGGACGAAGCACTCAACCCAGGGCTTTGGGTTATCAATGGACCGGTCGGAAGCGTCGTAGGGCCGAATCTGACTTCCCCGGTCAGCACGCTCGTCCAACCCACGCTGACTTTCTCGTCAGAGAGCGGCCTCGGGGTCGGTGGTCTCTCAGAAAAAGGTCAAGCGGCCACAATCGAGACCGCCGCCTCATTCGATCCTCCTTTCACGGTCAATGCGAATGTCATGCCTACCGACAGAGACGAGAGCGGCTTTGGGTTGATTGTTTCTGACGGCTCGGGTCAGAAAGGCGTTGGCATTACGGGCCACTTAGATTCGGCGGCGGGGCCAGCCGAAATCGATTACATCACCCCCCAGGCTGGGGCAGGTTGGAAATCGCAAGGCTTTCTGGGCAGATCCCTCCGGGCGAATACTCGGTACACCCTATCGCTATTCTTGGACGCTCAAGGCAGCGCTACGCTCAAAGTTCTTGCCGGCTCGCAAACCGTTGGCGAAACGACAGTCCAAACTGGCAAAGGCCCCTTTCATATCATTCTTGTCGAGGAAGGAGGGGACAGGACCGCTTCCACTCATGGGCAAGTCTCCTGGCGGTCGATCAAGGCTTTCTCAGGGACCATGACGTTGCCGGTGCAAACAGAGGAGCACCCAAAACCCGCGGCGACGAACTCGCGTTCTGAAAACACCATCCATCCTCCGCCCGTCGCTTTGCAGCCATCGATAATTCAGGATGCTGTGATTAGGCCAGGCCGCACCTCTCTGATGCTGCCACCTGGACGCTCAATCTACCTTTATGGAATGGTGACAGGAGGCGCGCTCCCTTCGAGTGGCTTTGCGAGGGGACAGTACGCTCAAGTCGCCGATGCCGGTGGCGAAGTTGCGGTGGCGCTCGCCGCAACACCCGACAACACCAACAGTCATACGACCCCAACAGGATACTATGTGATCGGGGGAGCAGCAGCGTCGGGGTTTAGCCACTACGCGGCATCATATGCCTCAAACGGTGCATCGGGAGCTTCCTCTGCCTCGGACACCTTCACGCTTTCTCAAAAGTCGCTGGCGGTGATGATCGGACTTGCTTCCAGCCAGCAGAGCATACGCCTGACCGGAGTTCCTGGCCTTAAGACCGACGCCTTAAGTTCTGGACCAGGCGCCAGCCTGGGAATCATCGTCCATGCATACTTTCCGCCTGGCGTGTATACAGTCACTGAGCATAGTGCTGCTCTGGCGGGTGGCCAGGGCCCGAATCACATGGCGAACTTGATCGGTGTCTTTGAACCCAAGGACTGAGGTTGCAAGGGAACACATCAGGAGGCGACTATGCGACGCGGACATAAACGGGCAATCGTGCTAGTTGTGAGCTTCATGCTGCTTGCCAACCCGATGGGCGAGGCTCCTTTCTACATTATCTTCTTCCAGAGCTGTCGAAGCCACTAGGCCCTGGTAGATTAATTTTCAAGCGCATGAGAGGTTCAGAATGAAACCCGACAAACACAATCAGCGAAGGCAACGCCCGACATTGGTTCTCTTGCTTGCCTTCTCGATGCTCTCCGTGCTGGTTCTACCGTCCTCTTTGGATGCGCAAGTCTGGCAGAACCTCCAGCAAATGATAAAAAACGTCAAGAAACAGGCAACCCAAACGAAACAAGCGATCCAATACACCGCCGGAATTGGGCGCCCGGTAATCACTTCCGTCAGCCCGATTTATCAGGAAAAATGGCAGACGATCGTTATTCGCGGAAGCGGCTTTGGTATGCACCAGCCTTTTAATGGCTGCTCGCCGTTCCTTATGGTTCAAGACGTCAAGGCCAACTGGGAGGCCGGCTTGGGTTGGAGCGGGCCAAACTGCTATGGACCCTCTGCCGGGATCTACGTGAAGAGCTGGACGAATACGGAGATTGTCATTGGTGGATTTTCATCGCTCACCCTTCCCTACAGGCGCATACTCGAGCCCGGAAACACCGTGCTCATCGAGGTAGGAAACGCCCAGCAGCGAGCAGGAATTCTGCCTCCGTGGACGACCTACGATAGTTACACGGCCACCTATCAGCACCCGCCGACACCAGCGGCGAGTTTTTCCGTTACGGTGGCGCCTGGTGAGGTTGCTCCTGGACGTTCGGCGACGGTTGAAACCACCTCCGGGAGCGCTCCCGGCGGCCCGGTAATCACTTCCGTCAGCCCGATTTATCAGGAAAAATGGCGGACGATCGTTATTCGCGGAAGCAGCTTTGGTATGCACCAGCCTTTTAATGGCTGCTCGCCGTTCCTTATGGTTCAAGATGTCAAGGCCAACTGGGAGGCCGGCCTGGGTTGGAGCGGGCCAAACTGCTATGGACCCTCTGCCGGGATCTACGTGAAGAGCTGGACGAACACGGAGATTGTCATCGGTGGGTTCTCATCGCTCGCCCTTCCCTACGGGCGCATACTCGAGCCCGGAAACACCGTGCTCATCGAGGTAGGAAACGCCCAAGCGCAAGCAGGAATTCTGCCTCCGTGGACGACCTACGATAGTTACATGGCCACCTATCAGCACCCGCCGACGCCAGCGGCATGGTACGCCCTCGGCGTGACCCTTCCGGGGGAGACCGCAGGCAGTTCGACTGCTGGCAACCAAAGCGGCAACGGTGCGTCGAGTCCTTCTCCTCAGCCCAGCGGAAATTCGGCAGCGGTCAGTTCCACTTCCTCCCCTTCCGTGGGTGCTGTGACCTTAACTGTTGCTCCCCAAAGTGTGACAGAAGGGGCCCAATTCACCGCTTCGGGCACGGTGACCGGTACGGATGGCTCCGGGCTTTCAGGCGAGGCGGTTCAACTTTCGGCTACAGTTGGGAGCACCACACTGGCCCTGACCACAGTGATCACCGGAGCCGCTGGTTCCTTTAGTGCAGCATTGAACGCGCCGCCAGTTACTGGCCCGGCTACAATCACCGCAAGCGTCGAGGGCTCATCGCCTCTGAAGCAAGCAACAACACAGCTTGACGTTACTGCGAACCAAACATCTACCGCTTCTTCGCCTCCGTCCGCGTCGGCATCGGCGCTTAAAGTCGATTCGGTCGTGGCCGTAGGGGAGCCGGCGATTTACACCATTGTGCTTCCACCGGAGAGCGCTGTCTGCTCAAGTGGGCCATCACTCTCCGATCAAACCAAGAAAACCTCAGCTTTCTGCCCGCCGACATATGATTACATTCAGATAGCCGGATCGAACGTGGTTGTGGAAGGAAGCACGGCGACTATCCAGGTGACCTTCACGAACACAACCGGCAGCGTCCAGCAAGCTCCTGCCTGCATATCGGTAACGCCCGAATCTTCGGGCAACGCGAGTTGGTGGACGTTTCCGGCATCCAGTCAGGTCACCGCGCCCCCGGCAAGCGCCGTTTTTACCTCAGCGGATCGCTGCCCGGACGGTTCGTCAAAAAACGAGGCCTCGCTGAAGGGAGGCCGTACAGTGGGAGCGGGAAACACAATGACCTTGAGCTATATCGGTACGGCTCAGTGGACGGAATTTACATTGAAACCTGAGTCAAGCTGGAACTCCGTGGTAGACGATGTGGAAACGAGCCTCGGCGTGACAAGCCACGCCGCAGAAGCAGCCGCGCTGGATGATCTTCCCGAAGTGCTAGCCACCACAGCGGAGGTGGCGGGAGTGGCTACGAGTGCGGCGGCCAATGCATTGAGCTTCGCAAACGGACTTATCAATTTGGGAGCTGTTGAGGCCGTTCCGTGGGTGACTTACACGGTGCAAGTCCAAGGGGGTTCGCCCTACACCTTCCAAGAGTACGCGCAGCCCGAAAAGATGGTTGTGCTTGACACCTTTCTCTGGAGCCTGAAGTGGCACATGATCCCATACGTTGGCTCCTACAGTACAATCGCTGCTGCTATCCTCGACGGCTTGCAAGAAATCTCACTCGGAAAGAGCGACTGTGTGTATCAGATCGCTTCTTCAAGCGGATCTGACGGACCATCGTATTCTTGGTTTTACGATGAGCTAGAGAGTAGCGGAAGTGACAAGGTTCCTTCGTCCACGAAGCTTCATCTGGGTAACTACGTCAACCTCGGCGCATGCACTTGGACCGGGTGGGAGTGAGGGCAGCCGGTGGAGGCTACCGGGACCACACCTTCTCAAAGGGGGGGCGCACCGCAATTGCATCATCACCAGGATGGTCAGGTCATCGAGGCCAATTACGAGGAGAGAGGGAAAATGCAATTGAAGACTCTGCCTGTGGGAAGGTCAACTGGGTGGCGGCTTCAATTCTTTCGGTTGTTATATCTCTCGGGAAGGCGCAAGAAGGCTGGCAGGTATGCTTATGAAGCAACCAGCGCCCACTAGTGGGGAAAAATCGACCTAACCACAGGCGTGTTCACTCAACTGGGCACAACCAGAGTGGCCCTTGGGGGTCTTGGGGAGATCAACGGCGAGGTATATGGCTACGGCGCAAGGCATTTCGCCACCCGTGCAGGGCACGGCGACCCTGACCGTGACGGTGCCCCAGTAGTGCGTACGGCGCCGCGAACGCCAAGTGTCAGGTGGCTTTTCGGTGATTTCGCTTTGCGCGTTTTCGGCTGCGGTATGTGCAGGAACGCTGAGGGCGCGGCCAAAGTCTCGGCCATAGTGTGGAGGTGACAGGCCAAGATGCTTGCGAGTGAAAAGCAATCACGGCTCGGAAATACTCAGAAACCAACACGGTTTCGCTGCGCAAACGACCAAGTGTCATTTATCCTGCGACCAATGATTCGAGCCCGCCCACGGGGGAGTTGTGCCCGGCAAATAAACCCATGCTTGAAGATCGCGATTGGAGCGATGCGCCTACTAGTCCACAGATTCCTATTGGACGCGGGCTTGTGCGTTGTTTCGATTGCAATCGCCTCCGCAGTTTCCGCCCGCGGGGGAGAGATGGCTGCGCGCGGCGCAAGGATCACAGGAACGTGGAAGGGGTCCGCCGGCCCAGCCCTGTACCCCCTTGAGATCACGCAATGCGACGAATTTGTAGCAGGTAATATCGACCTGAAGATTGCCGAAGTCAATCCCGATGGCAATTTTTCCGGAGAGCTTGTCGGACAAGGCGACCACGGTCAGGAGTTGTCGACCAGCGTTACCGGAAATATGCAAGGCGGGCACCTGAGAATCCATGGGGTATATAGACTGACTCTGCCTAACGGGCCTGTTCCGACCTTCCATGTGAAGAAGAACCTTTCAATCACCCTTGACGGAGTTGTCAAAGAGAACTGGTTACCCACCCTTGCCGGACCTCGCGAGGAGGACAGGTTAGACGGGTTCCTTTCTGAGTCAATGGCAGGATGCGGCGGCCAGAGATTCAAGCGCAGTGTCCGATTGCTAAGGGTGCTCTCTGCCATCAATCATGTTCACGAGGGCACAACCAACTCGACTGCTATTACTGGCAACGGCGAGACGGAGAAGGGTAGATCAGAGCCGCCGCAGAATGTCCAGTTGGCATCCGGCCGGTATTCCGTTACTTCCGCTGCGCAGTGGACTGGGTCCGGTAGCGCCGCTGTGTTGAACGGCACTCATGGTACCATCCGCGTGCTCTCGGGAACGGGCACTTTCGCTGGAATTTCGGGGAATGACAAGCGAGTCACGGTTGCCCCCGGCGAATCCATGAACGGAACTGTCGAGTTGAGCGTCGTGAATGGAGGCCCAAGCTTCGCAATCGCGCCACTCATTTATACACCGTCATGGGGCAACCCCGCCAGTTCTTGGCGGCTGATCGCGGGGTGGGTAAGGCCCGGCCAAAACGAATTCAAGGCTCAGATCAAGGTGCGCGCCCCACAAATCCCAGGAACCTACCACATTCTGTTCGCGTATCAGCTCGAGACGAATGGAGCTAGCGTCGCTTCAGCAACCAACTGGGCGAGAGGAGCGCCGGTTTGGGGAGATGGGAACGACATCGCGGAGTTCAACCAAAAACAAATCCGCGAGGCCCAGAAATTCGGTTGCACGATTAATTCCTATCTGCTGCAAAAGGGCACGCAGCTCGGCTTCGCCCCTGCCGATGCCATAACAGTACAAGTTGGTCCGTCCGTCAATCCTAAGCCGGCTGTTCAGCAAGAAGGCGCGGCGCTGAAGATCAGGATGAGCGTTTCTTCTCCCCGAGTCGCGGCTGGCAGTCAGTTCACGGTGTGGGGTGTTATAACGAAAGGGAACGGCTTCCCAGTGGCGGGGGTAGCGGTCCAAATTTCGGCCTACGTCGGTGGTAGCACACTGCCCCTAACGGTGGTGACCACCGCGAGTAACGGTTTGTTTACCGCCGCCCTGAACGCCCCGCCGGTTACCGGGAGTGTGGTCATTACGGCGACGGTACAGGGCATTCCACCGCCCGTGCGGGGCGAGGCAACGTTCAGCGTGGAAGGAAACCAATAATTTTTAGGGAGGCAGCCATGGCACCGCGAAGGAAATATACGTGGCATTCTTGATCGCGCAATTCTCTTAATACCACCTATAGGTGTACCGGTCTTCTGTCAGTGCCTTGACGTAAGGAAGGCCGCAGGAATCACTAAGGGGGGCGGTCGTGGATAGGAAAATCGAAGTTTTCACCACTATCATTACTGTCTGTATGCTGCTGTTGACAGCTTGCAAACATAAAGCCAATGATGCGGCGATTGTTTCCGACATTCAGGCAAAGTTACTCCAGGACCAAACGCTGAATGACTATTACGTACATGTGGAGTCGCGCGGCGGCGGGGTGGCCCTATCGGGAACCGCTCCCAGCGCAACGGCTAAGCAGGCGATTGACATTCTGTCGAGCACCACGGGCCATCCAACGACCTTTGCAGATAAGATGACTGTGGTGGAAGCGATCGTTGCTGCCTCGGCTGGCAGCAAAGCTCCCAACGAAGCTGGCGTTGGGGCGAAGCCTCCTGTCAGCCCACATCCGGCTAATCCAAAAACAGCATCGAGACCCCCAACTGAAATACAAAAATCTCTGCCTCCGACCGTAACGCTGAAGGTCACTCCCGCGCTCATTACGCCTGGGAAGTCAGCAGTTCTTGCCTGGACTTCGCAGCGCGCAACCTCCCTGGATCTGGAGCCGGGGATCGGCAGGGTAAATAGCCAAGGCTCCCAAAACGTCAACCCGCCAAAGAGTACGACTTACACACTGGCCGCAACGGGACCCGGCGGCCAAGCAACGGCTACGGCACAAGTTAATGTCTGGAATGTGGTTTCCAACCCACAGCAAGGATCGCCACCACCACCACCTCCTGTGCCATCGGGACATCTGATTGCGGCACCAGCCTCGATAATCGATGGGCAATCGACTGCACTTAGCTGGATGACGGAAAACGCTAACCAAGTGAGCATTCAACCAGGCGTCGGCTCTGTATCGCTGCGCGGCTCCGTGACCGTTGCGCCGAAAACATCAACCACATATATCCTGAACCTGTCGGGACCAGGAGGCTCTGCCATTGCGAGAGCGACGGTCAATGTCCTGCCCGCCGGTCCTTCTCAAGGCACCATTGTTTGGGAAGGTGAAGTCCACGGAACATCGCCGGTAAGCATTGAGAATAATCATGCCAGTATCGGAAGCATAGTTAGCGGTCGTCTCCCTGGACTCCCGTGTACCGTGCGCCTCGAAAACTCCAAGCGGGCTATCCTGCAAACTTCGCCCGCACAGTGGAATGGTTGGAAGCTAATCGTGTTGCAGGTCCAGGGAAATGGGAATGTGACCGTGCGGCTTAATTGGTCTTTGCTGCATTAATACTGGCTGCAAGCAACATGTTTCAAAGGACCATATGCTTCCGAATTACAAAGTATCTGATATCGAGTCTGTTCCTGCGAGGCTCCGACACGGCCAAGCCAGAATCCAGTGACCTTTGTGAACCTGAAACTCATTGAGGACGGGGGTGGATAAAGGCCCGCCGGGAGTCGCATATCGCTTTATCTCGCTTTCGCGGGCTCTGCTGCGGAGCTGATACATAAGTTCCATTGAAATTGAATCATATGGGATGTATACAGGCGTCTCCTGGCTTCGCGGTGTTCACCCGCCACACATATCTGGGAAGGGGCAACCGATGCGCCGCCCGCGAGCCCGTCAAGGCAATGCCTTTCACGGTTCTCCCCGTGCTCAAACCCCAAACAGGGAAGAAGGTCGAGAACCAAAGCAAGAAGAAGTGATCGACGAGTGCCGGTGATCTGGCGAGCGCCTCACCGCCTCGTAATTCATAGTACGCAATTTTTACAGTAAGTTGGGGACTTGATACTGCGGTGATCGGTGCATGAACCGGTCGCAGACGGCGCAAGCGAT
>SCLI03000211.1_pt1 | contig 38698 bp, 52 predicted proteins | sample 7268041 | NCBI WGS metagenome assembly SCLI03 (sample SAMN10721081, study PRJNA514188) | viral metagenome | isolation source: depth-stratified mine tailings core A | place: China: Fankou Pb/Zn Mine tailings | collected 2017-10 | reverse complement strand
TATCCTCGGAACTATTAAAGAACAGGTCAAAGAAGATTTTGAGGAGGAGGCAAAGGAAAACAAGATGACTTTTGAAGAATTAATGAGTCATCATAATTATTATGACATTAAAAAGGATGAATTTTTTGCCATGAATGTCAGCGAATTAATTGAAGAACAGGCGCTAAACCGCATTCATGCAAATTTTAGACATTTTTATGTCGAGTTATAAATTGAAACAAATTATGGCACCACAGAAAAAACATGATCCGAAAATCGTAAAGCACCTATATCGACAGGGATTTACGAATCGGGAAATCATGGCAAAATTAAAAATTAAAATAGCAACGCTCATGCGCTATAAGAAAACCGCCGGCATTACTATTTTTGACGAGATTGCCCACCTGAAAGCACGGGCCGTCAGAGAGGAAAAATCATGAATAGATACTGGCTGGGAATAATTTTAAATAGCGCGATACTGTTATTTATTGTCCTGGTTATGCTTGGAGTTATCAGTTATACATTGGGACTTTGGGTAACAATTGCCCTGGTCTTAACCCTTGTTTTGATGGGAGGTGATTAATATGAAAAAAGGATTTGGATTAATAGGATATACCGCTTTTATCTTTGCTAATGTTTATTATTTTAATCATTGGATTGCCCTGGATCAGTATATCATGGCGATGTTTGTTTCAGTCATTGGGATTATTCATTATAAAAGTTAAAATACCCCTTGACAAATAAAGTTCGCTATGGTAGTTTGAAGTTAAGCATGATAAAAGTTGTCATGCAAAAAATATATGAATACAATAAAAGTAGCACTAACATATCTCTGGAAACTGGCCAGGAATAAAAACACCTGGAAGGTAATGCTTTTGATTTTATCCTGGATTGGTATTGGCTGGTTTTTCTCCAACTATTATCTACAATCGCCCATTAAACGGCTCGAATTTCAATGGATCTGGGACAGAAGGTATAAGACACCGGTAAAAGCAGAAAAACGCCAAGAACAACCGATTAAACATCAAATTTTAAGCCCTACTCCTAATCTTCGTTCTGAACGGGAAATTGTTTTTTCTCATAAACACGCAGATGTTCTATGGCGCGTATATCAGTTGGAATCACAACGAGGGCTGGCCGATTACTGCCGGCTCAATGGTAAAGGATACGGCGGCTTTGGAGTCTTGGATAACAAAAGTAATATTGTTTGCTATCCTTCATTTGAAGTAGCAGTTGATCGGGCTGAATACTGGCTGGTATATAACGGGATTGAAAAAGATTTAGTCAATGGCCTATGCTCATATAATCTGGGAGCATTGTCGCAGGGGGTGAAGCATGTCAACTGTATGTATTATCAGAATTACTTGGCAGTAAATTGAAATGACAGATCCACAATGGAATATGTTTTTGGTCTCAATTCTTTTAATAAGTTTGTTGGTCTTTTTAATAATTGCCAGCAAAATTGACATTTAAAATGGACACTATAATAATTCCAATTAAAATATTAATTGAAGTTGATATTAATTCTGGCTCCGCTATTCAAACTCCATTACAATTAACTCCACCCGCCATTAATCTTCCGGAAGTATACAAAACAGCCGATGGAAAAAGATTTTGCAAGCACTGTAAAAAGGAAAAGAAAATAATTGGTCGCGGCCTTTGTGCTTCATGTTATCATTCACACCGTGAAGAATATCCGGTGATGCAAAAAAAAGAAAGATCGGCCCATGTAGTAAGCGCATTTAACAAGCCGGACATGAATAAAATGATTTGGTGTCAATATAATAAATGCGATACACCAGACATAACTTATGCAAAAAAAGATATGATTATTTATGATGATCTTTTTTTCTGTACGACGAAATGTAAGTTAAATTTTCTAAAAGAAAATGGAAAATCCTGAAATAAAATATGATAGCTGGTGGGAAATATTTTGGATCCTACTGGTTTTTGTAACAATTGTTTTTATAATTTTTTATTTTTTATGAAAAAATTTTCTCGCCGGAAAAATGGCTTTTATACAATTGAAGGAAATCAATATCCGTCAGTAACAAAAATCCTCCAGGCCATTGCCAAACCGGCTCTTATTTATTGGGCCTGCATTCAAGGGTGGGAAATCAGTAAGAAAGAAAAAATCGAAACTTCCGTCCAACTTCTTAAATTTTTAAAGAAGATTCAAAATGAAAATATGGCCCGTGGATCAGATACTCATGCCTGGATTGAGGAATATTTTAAAACCGGAAAGATGCCTGAAAAAGAAAATGAATTCGTCGCCGGATTTAAACTATTCCTTAAAGAACATATTATAAAAGAAAAATATATCGAGCAAGAAATCTATTCAAAGAATTTCAATTATGCCGGCACCTGCGATTTTGTCGGGTTCTTGGATGGTGAAAAGGTCGTTGTCGATTTTAAAACAAATAAGGAGGGAAGAATATATCCGGAAGTCGAGTTACAATTAACCGCGTATTCAATTGCTTTAAATGAAATGGGACTGACCAAAGATATTTTACCGATGGCTGTCATTGTTATTACTCCGGATTCATATAAAATTCAGAAGTTTAAACCAAATAAATTGAGCGAGTTTTTAGCAGTCTATAAGATATGGCAGTGGCTCAATCCAAAAATCACTTGACAAATATCGTTAGTAATAGTATATTATAGAATAATATGGAAGATAGATTATTGACAGCACGGCAAACATGGACAATGCTTTCCGTCTCAAAAACAAAACTCTACGAAATGATAAAATTAGGATATATTACTCCTGTTGATATTAGTACGCCTGGATCAAAAGTCAGGAGAATAAGATTCAAGTTAAGTGAAGTCCAGGTATTGATTAATAGATTACCGAAGGTATAATTAGAAATTAAAAGCTGAAAGGGGGTGAAATAAATAAACATGCCAGTACCTACAGATTACAAAGTCTCCTCGCCCAGTGCGAATTTTGAAACCTATCCGGCAGACATTTATCAGGTTCAGATTTTTGACATTGATCTTGATAAGGATTACGTCTCGGCCTTTACAGGACAAAAGCAAGACAGATTCAAGTTTGTCTATATAATCCTGGAAGATAAATATAAAGGCAAGAAATTGGTCGGATATGCGTTTGCAAAATGGTTCGCTGGAAAAGGGAAAGAGTCTAAGCTCTATACCATTACAAGATGCGCTTACGCATTTTACCACCCAGATGTTGACATTTCTAAGCTCAAAGCCGAAGAAATGCTTGGTAGCAAGGTCAACGAGCTGATCGGGAAACAAATTCGTGTCAATGTGGATCAAACCACCAAAAACGACAAGGTTTATAACAATATAACCGCGTACCTACCCATAAAAAAAGAACTTCCCGCTATCCAAGTTACCGAACAAAAATAGTGTTTTGGGTGGAGGGGACTGACTAAAATCAGTCTCCTTAACTAAAAACATTATGGAATGTAATATAGAAATAGTAAGACAAATCGTTTTCGGATTAATAGTAATAATATTTATTCTTAAAGTATTATGAATATACTTTTTACGTTGTGGGTAGGATTAGTTTTATTTATTTTTGTTCCTATTCTATTGATGTTTGGAGTAACCGCATGGAGAATGTTTTTTAGTTTGTTTAAACATGATAAAAGTAATACAGGAAGCAATCGATAAAAGACAAATAATAAAATTTGATTATGTCTCAGCAGACATGGCCGTCTCATTTAACCGCTTGGTTGATCCAAAAGAAATTAAAGGCCCTTATCTTTATGGCACCGACATGAACAAAAATCTTCTCCGCCGGTTCTTAATTGACGGTATTCAGAAATTACAAATTGTAGCAAGTAAATTGAATGATCAAAAACTACACCAGTAATTCAAAACAAACTTTTGATAAAATTCAAAAGATTTTGGCTTCTCATAAAGCGCGACAGGTTTTTTTTGAATATAACGATCATGGACAAATAATAACATTAGCTTTCTCTTTACAAATCGGAGAAAGAACAATAGCTTTTAAACTTCCGGCGCGTGTTGAAAAAGTAGAAACTATTTTCTTGATTAATAAAAAAAATAAAATGCGATATGACTGGGATAAAGAGCGCGCCACTTTATCTGATGAAGATAAACAACAAGCATACCGAACTGCTTGGGCTAATATACGAGATTGGCTTGATGCACAAATGGCTCTTATTGATACTGAGCAAGTAAAAATTGAAGAAGTGTTTTTACCTTATGCTGTGAATCGTGAAGGTAAAACATATTTTGAAGTTGTTAGCACTCAAGGTTATTTATTGCCAAGTGGAAAAAATGAAACACCGTGAAAAATTAAGAATGGCCAGGCGGATGATGACGCCGGATGAAATTAAAAGACGGGTTCCACCATTTCAATCTGAAGCATGGAATAACCGGAGAAATCAAATAGAAATTAAAGTCCAAAAAAGAAATGCCAATCATAAGAAAGTACGAAACTGATACCGATAAGGAAATCGAAATAGAACTCGGAGGAAAATTCATGGTGTTCATGAAATCTATAGGAATAATTCTTAGGTTGGAGAACATGGGATTCCTTTCGACATATGATTTCAAAATATTTGACGACTTCGATCACATCGGTTGGCTTGAGGTAAAAAAGAAAAAAGGATTCTTTAGCAAATATGAAATCATCCCGATAACCAAATGGCATTTTGCACAAAATTCTGGGATGAAATGTTTAATGTTAGTTGAACGAGATAACAAAGCAATGCTTTTTGACATTACTAAAATTATGGAAAACGGCGATTACTTTGAACGGGAAATCGAAAGACGCGCTGATCAACCAGGAGGTAGTCGAAAAGTCGTCTTTTTTCCGGTTAAACTTGGGCAGGTAGCCTATTATGTATGAAAAAAGGTAGTAGGATAGCCAAGACATTAAAATCTCGCAACGTAGGGCATTCTATGAGGGGTGCCGAGGCTAAAATAGTCAAGGTTTATGGTAGAAAAATGTATATGTTTGTTAAACTTGATCCTATTAATGATAATAAAAAAAGAAAAATGCTTATGAAAGCCTATAAAGAATATATAAAATCACCAGGAAATCTTTTTGTCGAATGGATGTATTCCTTTTGGTCGCCCAGGAATATGCCCTTGACAAAAAGGCGTTAATAGTTAATTATTAAACTATGGCTAAAAATAAAAGTAAGACAGAGTACGTCATTAAAATCGTCAAGGCTTTTGAACTGTCTCCTGACAAAAAGTATCTTCTTGTTGTCCCAAAAACCGTTTACAACCATCCTCAACTTGGGCCGGCCCTTCTTAAATTCCTGGAATCAAACAAATACCTGGCTGTTGTAATGGACAACCCTAACGAAATTAAATTATTGGAGGTTCCTGACGAAAATGCTACTGGCAAAACAGAAACAAATAAAAAATGATACCGCTCAAATGGGGACGACGATGCAAGAGTCGGCTCTTATTCTCCTCTGGGGAATTGGAGTCGGCTTTTGGATTTCGATGATCATTTTTATTATTGGAAAATTACTCAAAGCGATATGATCAAAACCAAAACAATAAAAAAAAGAATAGTAGTCTGTGATATTTGTGGAAGCGACACCGGATATGATGCCGAACAGGGATATGCTGAAAATAAAAAACACTTCTGCCGTGAACACCATGATGTAGAAATTATTTTTGATTCCCTTTATAGATTTCCAAAAATTCAAGAGTTATTTTTTAATGAGTCCAAAGAAAAATATGTCAAAGATCTGGACACCAAGACAGGCAGTAAAAAAGATTAATAATAAGCAGGTTAAAACAGTCTTTGAAATTCCTTTCTGGTTTAACACATCAGATGGATTTGATAAGACTGTTGAGCGACTTGATCAGACTCTTACTGATGAAAGGGAAAAAGCAGTTAAGGCCATCGCTAAATTTTTCGGTGGCCAAGTTGTATTTACAAAATGACAGGATTTGATTTAACACAAATTGGTAAGTGGCCAAACCAGGGAAATAAAACTCAAACTCCTTCTGTGCCTCAACAAACTACTCCTCCACCTCCGGCTGCTTACCAAGATCCTAACGCTCCAAAAACATTAGAAGAAGCTCTAACAAAACCAACCGATCCAGGAGAACTTAAAGATGAATCAGGAACCACCTGGAAAGATCGCCGGCCGCCTGACTATAAACGCGATCACTGGTCAATCGATAAGTTTGCTGAAGGAAATAGAATTGTCCAGGGCAGGGACAAAGACGGAAACCCAATCTATATTGATGGAAAAGGAAATCTTCCGGTTGATCCAAAGACAGGAAAAATATTAACAGTAGCGCCGCCTTCCACGGCCGAGGACAAAAAGGAAATAAACTACGATGACAAAGTACCAAGAAAATAATATAACTTGTTATGATTGTAAGTTGCCTGTATCTGAATGTGTTTGTAAGGGATGCATTAAGCAACCCTGTAAAGATTGCGGGTTTGAGTATTGTATTACACCAGGTGAAGCGCAGTTTTTTAAAGACAGGAAATATGATTTACCGGCCAGGTGCAAACCCTGCCGGATTATTAGGCGAAGGAATCGAATAGATGCCAACGCCAATGCTCAAAAAAATGATATACATGAATGAAAATTTAATTCAAAGACGGGTACCGTGTGTTGCCTGCCATACGCTGGGCCGACTTAATAATCAGATATGTCCTGTCTGTAAAGGCCAGGGATATTTATATCGTAAATACATGAATGTCAAAACTGAATATGGTGGATTTTTATTTGATTCAAAGAGGGAAGCAGAGAAAGCAGCCGAGCTTGATATACTAAAGCGCGCCGGCGAAGTAATTGAATGGCGACCTCATCCAACCTACGCGCTTGTTCCCTCCTTCAGAAAATTTGGTAAAACCTTTAGACAAATAACCTACACTCCAGACTTCTACGTTAAATGGAAAGACGGCAAGGAAGAAATCATCGACATCAAAGGATTTATTACTGAGGTATTTCGCCTAAAGCATAAACTATTTGAATGGCGCTATCCTGAATATCATTTAACTATTGAAAAATGAACCAATTAACTCTAATACAAATGCTAAAAGAAAACGCTCCGAAAGTCTACCAGGGCGTAGTCGCCCGTCGTGCCTACCAGGAATCAAAAGAAAAAATACCAGTCAATCCGGTAATAAGCAAGCCGGCCCAAAATGAAGATGATTTTATAAAAGGTCTCGAAAGAGACAAAGCCGACCAAAGCGACAGCCCCTGACGGCAGTGGATGACGAACCACTATAAATAAAGTATCAGGGAGTAGGAACTCATAACTCATCCAGAGGTGTTCAGAGTAAGTGAGAAGGACGGTGTAGGCTAAGTAGGTCTTAACGTCCACCGACCGGACAACGAAGGCAAAAAGAAGCCAGTGTCCGAGAGATAGACCTAAAGGAATTCCGAGAGACATCGGACTTAAATTTCTTCTGAAACCTATCCACCAAATAGGAATCTATAATCTATCCTCGGTGTTCAATATTACTGTTAAATATTTTTTCCGTGGCACTGTATCTTATGACATTCTATATATATGACAAAAGTAAAAAGAAAGAACGGATTAAAAAGAGACGGCTTGAACATTTGAAACAAACAGAGGCCAACCGTCTTGAGAACAGGAAATGGGCAGATAGTTCGCCTAAGGCTGAAAGACGTCCTCAACTTCGCCGCTATATGCCAGATGACTTCTATAACCTGGTCATGAGAATGAAGGAACCGGTCTACAAATTCCTCATAAGAAACTATCAGTTCGATCCCAATGATCCGTTATCAGTAAACAAATATCCGATCCAGGTAATAGGAATGGTTAATATGCCGCTGGCTATTGAACTATCGCTTTGGAAATTTCCGGTAACACTGGTTGTTGCCACAGAAGAAGAAAAGAAAAAGGTCAAATCAAATATGGATGTTCACGGTGGAAACATTGATCTTTGTGCCAGGGATTATTATAAGGGAGTGAAGGAATCACGGATCATTGTTTATTTTGATGATGATATTAATATACCTCGAAAACATTTAATTGGTTATTTGAAGTATCTAAAAACCCGCTGCTCGATGCTGATTTTTGCTTTCCGAAATGATTATGACAAAGAAAAAATAATCGACGCTTTAAAACCGGTTGCAGTCAGGGATAAGTATGATGAATATATAATGGTTATAAGTTATTAAAAAATCTATGGCCACCACGATGCCGATAGTCAGAAGCCAGGATAAAAAATGGACAGCTGAAGGGAAAACAAAAGCCCAAAAGCGCAGGCTTCGCTATTACTACCGACACCGAACGGAGATTCTCTCGGAGTTCAAGAGTCCATATCGGGAAAATGGAATATCAATCGCATTACTTTAAAAGATTTACGTTTGGAATAGGATAATCAAGGTCAACAATTTGGCCGTATTTCTTCTTTTCCTTAATTTCTGCTTTTTCAGCTTCAGTCGGATTTTCAACCATATGAATGAAAAACTCAATTTCCTCTTTTTTTGGTATCTTATAGCCCTTTGGAAGTTTGCCGCGGAAAAGCACCGTCATTCCTGAAAAGAAGTAATAGCAAAAAACGGCGATTAAAACTGAAAGGGATCTGACAAAAGAATGGCTTACATAGACAATCTTTTCCTTTACAACAGGAGTAACTTCATTTATTTTATTTTTGACAGAAGAAGATTTTTTCTGTGCCTTATCAATATATTCAGCATTTCCACCAACATGAAATGTCATATTGTTATTTTAATATATTGTATCGTGATGTGCCTTAGCTTTTGCAAGCATGGAGCGAAGGATTCCTTTTTTCTTATTTTTAGCCTCAACGCCATAATAGACGTTTTTTCCTTTCTTACTGCCATACTCCTTTTGCATATCGGCCATCATTGATCTAATTATAGGCATAGGTCAAAGTCCGAATGAAATTAGTATTTTCTTGCTACCGGACGAACCGTGAATAGCGTAAATGTCCTCCTGTGGGCAGTTATCAGGATCGGTAAACTCGATTGAGCTTCCGGCTGCACCTGCTGCGGCAAGCCTTATTCCTTCATTGGCACGAGCTGCGTCTCCAAAACAAAGATAGACGACTGTATCGCTGTCATTCTGAATGACAAGATATTTCCTTTTTGGAGGAGTTGCGTCCCGTCCAGCTAAAGCCTTACCACTTGTCGATTGGACATTGTATGATTCGTGATGCATATTGTTTAGCTTAACTTATAACTATTACTCTTGTCAATTGGACACTTTCTTCTCAAAGACCGGCGGATCATTCCGTGAAAAATAAATAGTTTACCCAGCCAGCAATGAGCGATAGCAATATTATGCAATCTGTTTTTCAGATGCTCCGCTTTCATTTCAACTGACTGTTGGCGCCTTCTTTCTTTATTCATTAAATTGGCGACAATCCTGTCGGTTTTTCGTCTCTTGGATAACCTGTCTGTTTCCCTCTTTCATATAAATACTTATCTAACGCCCTTAAAAATATCAGAACGAAATTAATTATTACCGCTTTCCAGACGAATGGTTTATCCTCAAGATAAATAATTAGTTCTCCTGGGATTGAAAACAATGTAACCCTAAATGCCTCTTTTACAGCCTCGGCAAACGGAGAGGTAAACTCCATTGACCAATTTCTTATTGCTTTCCACATAATTTTTCACCTCCCTTATTTGTCTAACCACATTAAAATTAAACCTATTATCATAAAAACCGATCCAACTATATCTCCGGCTGGTACTTTCAATACGGCTGATGCCGAAAGAATTGTTAGTCCAGTCCAAAGCAATTTAATTCCCATATTTTTTTCACCTCCTCTTATACTTCATAACCACCAAAACTTACCTTATGATTTTTATGTTGTTTTTCAAGTTTTGTTTCCATTAACTTTTCTTCGTCTATCCCGTCCGGTTCCGTTGACCATTTAGCAAATTGAAAAAGCTCCCAGATAATAGCAACAAATACCGGTAGGGTAATTACTCTTAATATAATACCCAATTGTGGGTTTCCTGCAAATTGAGCAAATGAAAGAAGGGCCAATCCAAGAAACATAATGGCTTTAAAAAAGAATAACCGGTAAAGAGTTTTTATAATTTCCGATTGTTTCTTGTTCCGGTAGGCATTGAAATACATAAAAAAAAGAACAAAATTCATCATAGTTCCGATTATAAAAATAGCAACCGCGATTATAAAAATTATTTGTGTGAAAATCATTAGATTGCAGGAGGAATAAATTTTAATATCTTTTCGGCCCCAGCTAATAATATTATAGCCAAAACAAGAGCAATAACCACCCACTTAATCAGAGCCTGTTGAGATTGAATGGCTGAAGTTTGGGATTTTATTGCAACGGTCATATCCCTTGTTGCCCTTGTATTTGTATCTATTGCTTGATGATGAAGTAAATTACTATCATTTAGTTTTTCAATTGCAATAGAAAACTTACTCATATATTCGTTGGTGGTTTTCTGAAGTCCTATAAGTTCATCAATAAATTTGTTTTTTGTCATGCTTGTAATAGTGTAACTGCCACATCGTTTTCGAGGCCGTCTGTGGTATTAATAGCCCAACCTTCTTCTGAATAATCATGCATCAGAACTCGGTAAACAATATTATCGATGTCAATAAAATCAATTATTGCTTTTCTCTGTTTAAGTTCAAGAAGTTTTCTGTGGAAATGTCGGCCGGCAATTGACACGGTAAAAGTTTTACTTCCGGCAATTGTATTTACACCAATTCCACCGCATCCTGTCAAAGTGCTTCCTGTTATTCCAGTGTAATAAAATTCATTCATTGTTCCGGTTTCATCATCAGTTATAACTGCATACATCTTTTCTCCAGCCGGATCAGGGAATCCTCCGGTATCATCAAGAGTAATAGTTGAAACATTAGCAAGAGTGGATGAGGTTAATTTTGAGAAAGGAATTGTGTCATCGAGCCAGGCCAGGTTATCCGGACAGACTACCTTAAATCTCCACAGATATTTAAAGTCTGGCTGAATGACATAACGTATCAATACTTTTCTCACCGTTGGAGTTACCGTATTAGTTGTTGTTGCCAGAGTTATTTTCCAACTTAATTTTTTACTTGAAACTCCCGCCGGAAAAGCAAAGATTGCCAGCTTTGTACCATCTGAAGTTGTTTCATCGATTTTAGTCCAGGCAGCATCAGACTCGTCGGTTTTATAATAAATGGCAACAGTAGTATCGGCCGGAAGCGAGTCAACCTCAACTGAAACGTCAAACCATGTTTTATCAATGTTTGGAAGATTGGCATTGAAGTAAGAGGACTGAAGTTCACCATCGGCATTATATTTTGTTTTGTCTATTTTATAGGCTACTCCTCCATCCTTGCCACCTATCCAAAGCTCATCGCCAACAACAATCATTGAATAAGGCTTGATGTTTGAATCAAGATGCATCCTGGTTGTGCCGGCACGGTCGAAGATATAAACCGCTTCTTCGCTGTTGGTTGTACTGTTGTAACAAACCGCCATATATAATTTATCGTCATATACTTTCATGTCAAAAATTCCTGTACCTGTCGGCATTTCATAAAGAAGATCAACCGTAGCGCGGTTATAAACATAAAGGTGTCCGTGAACCGTTCCTATAAAAAGAAGATTGTCATAGACACACATACTTCGAATTACCGTATGAGTGAAAGGAAACACCTCCTCCCAGGCAAATCCGTCAAAAGTATAAAGGGTTCCAAGATAGTTTCCCGATGATCCAGGAGTGTTTTCAGGAGAACCGCCGCCGGCATAAAGTCTACCGTTATAAACAATCAATGAATACATATAGCCTGGATAATCAATATCTTTTGAAGTTGCCCAGCCTGATGCTAAATTAGCAGCAGTGGTTGATTGTATTAAACCAGTGCCACCCAATGAAGCGTAAACCGCGCCATTAAATTCACATAAGGCCAAGACCGAATCTGATCCGGCAAATGTTGCCGCTGATGCCCAGGTTCCATCATATCGGTAAAGCTGAGCGGCATTCTTGCCACCGGTTCCAGCAGGAGTTCCGACACCTGCATAAATCTGCCCAGATCCGGCAGCCCTTGCACCGTTTAGACCTATCTTTGAAAAAAGTAGACAGTTTACCCGTCGACCGGCAGTACCTCCACCAACGGCCGATACATCACCGGCATCATGCCATGAACCATCGTTATACCAAACATGTCCATTTGAACAGCCGACATAAACCTTGTTTGAATCTGAATAGTCAATTGCCCAACAAGTAACATCAACCGATCCGGCCGCTAAAGATAAGGTTGATAAAAGATAAGAAAGTTTTAACTTCGTTTCATCAGTAACGTTGATATTTTTTGAAGTCTTGAATTTTCCCTCATCATCAAAGTCATCCTGCTTTGAACCGTTCTTCCAGTTGATCTGCGCCCAGTGAGGGAAAAATGAAGAATCTCTATATGTCGGATCACCGGCTCCAAATTTGTTGACGAAGGTAGGAGCCTGATCTCGGCCGTAAGTGTGGCGTCCAGTGTAAGGATCACGGGCCAGAAGAAAACCAATACCGGCAAGTTTTAAATGGTATTTTCCTTCAATAGAGGAAACAGTCCCGTAGTTATAAATAACTTGGTTATATAATGGTTTGCCGACTAATCCTGATTGTGCCATATTACATTCTTCCTTTTGCTAACCAATTAATAGGAACAGATGTCTGGTTAGCTCCAGTATCATCTTTCCAGTAAATTGTTACTCCAGTTGCTGATACACTTCCAACTACAACTTGTATATTTGCATCCCCTCCGGCCGGTGTTGCGATAACTGTTGGAATTTCTGAGAATTTATTACCAAAAGTCAAAACAATAGAACCTGATGGTGATGCGCTTCCAGTCCAGGTAGCCGTTCCCCTTTCCTCCCTTTCCTCAAGTTTATATCCGCGAACCATATAGGGAGTTGCATCTGAAGTTAGCTTCTGAGAATCGACACCTGTATGAGTATGAGTCTTAACGAGTTGAATTTCCAAAAAAAGACCAGGATTCAAATGTTGAATCCCTATCTGTCCTGGCCCAATGTCCTCGGATTTAACCGGCGACTTGGCATTATAAGCAAACGTTTTATATCCCATAAAATCATTGAACGGGTTTTGCCCATGATAAATAAACTACCAGGCAAATTATTAATCCAATCAATATACCCATTACCATCTGAACAAACTTCTCAAAACATTAGTTGCTTTCTGGGTTGCTTGCTGGACTGCCTTCTGGACTGATCTAACCACGTTCTGGACTACTGGCGCTGCTTTTTGAGCTACTGCTTGAACCGTTGCCGCTGGCTTGGAAATTGAACCAACACCTTTTATTGTATTTGAAACATTACTTGCGAATTTTTGCAAATTCTCAGAAACGTTCCTTTCCGGTAACGGATTCCCTAATGCTCGACCGACAGTATTTATTGCATTACCAACTGCTCCGGCGACTGCCTGACCAAAGTTTTGTGGTACAGATTCATTTCCACCACCAGCCATGCTTCTTCCACCAAGACTTAATGCGGTTGGCAATATGCCACCTAAAAATCCGCTTTGAGAATAAGTCGGTGATGGAGGTGCCTGCAATCCTAAAACAGCTCCTCCTCCGCCTGGAGTTGGAGCATTTCTTGTCGCTGGTCTCGCACCAGGAGCTGCTCCGGCTGAAACCGCTGTTGGTGCTTGTGCTGAAACTCGCGCTGCTCCACCGCCTGGCGAAACAGGAGATGCTTGACCACCGCCCGATGCAATTGATCTACCAGTCGCACCAGCCATACCCGCTCCACCCATTTGAGGAACGATTCCTGCCGTAGGCGCTGTCTCTGCCCCTTTAACGGTAGGCTGAATTGTCGGCTGAACAGAAACAACTTTTTGTGTCCCTGTTGGAACCTGTTTTTCCAAAGGTTCCTGAACTGACTGTCTTTGAACCGAACCTGGTTGACCGGCTTGCGCTCCTGCCTGTGTTGCTCCCTGGATTCTTTCTTCTGTTCTTTTTCTCAAGGCGCCACCTGGCGAAGCCTTAGCCATTAACGATGAACCTAAAGATCTTAAAGCCATATATTATTTCACCCCCTTTATTTGTGAAAACTTATAATTACTCATACCAAATTTATATCATTTGCCTCTCGGAAACGTCTAAGTTCGTTTCGTCTCCTGGCCATCGAAATTTCTAACTTATCTATTATCCTTGAAAGCGATGGAAGATTTCCACCTTCAGGCTTAATCGATGAAGTATATCTATAGTAGCGCGATCGGTCAGTTTCCATTACCCGTAGAAGCTCAAGTTCGGCTGCCATAACCAAGTAGTTTTCAAAGGTAAATGGACACTCAGCCGCCAGGGTATATGGCTTTGAAATAATAAACCTGAAAACATAGTTAGTTGGGAAATCTCCAATCGCATAAATCTTATTTCCAACTTTATAGTAAGCATTGTAGTTTTCAGATGATAGATTGCCGTTTGTGTCGTAGACTTTTATTTTATCGACTCTGAATACTGAATACGGAACCGTAATAGTTTTTTTATTGCTATCGGTTATTGTTACCTCATAGGTTGTATCGATCCAAGTTGCCGGCCAAAGCGATTGAATTGCCATATCACGGGCATCGGCTATTTCCTCATTTGAAAAAAAATATTTATTTACATTGGTGTCTTTCATCCGGCGTCTTATTTTGGCATCAAGATCAGAAGTTCCACCCTGAAAAGCGTCTGATTTATCAGTCTCCGCGGCTGATGAAGAATTATAATAGCTTACCTTATACCAGGAATTTGTATCTCCTGCCGAATCGGTATATTGAGTATAGCCTTGAGTCTGGTCAGTCCTGGTTGTTATATCGATCGCAACCGTTGTAAGTAAAGTAAAAACACCCGTTTGTGAAGATGACCGGTAAATTCTTATTTGATTGTAGGAAGTTACTTCATCATCCGGATTCCTTATTTGTAGTATGATCATATTTTAATTTTACTTGATGCCGCACTGTTTCCAGTTTTGGGCGACGACAAATTGCTAAATCCTCTACTTGGCTTAGATGAGGCAAATCCCTGCGCCCTTATCCTTGAGGCAAAACCCATTCCGGCCTCAAGCACCTTTGCCATTAAAATAAAGGGTACTCTGGTAAGTTTATTAAATAACATCGAGAGGCTATCTGTCAATTGGACACTATCCGCAAAACGAAGAATCCAGTCAAAGAATGTAGTGATAGAATCAGCCAAACTTAAACTGTCCGTCAAGCTGGCGATCATATGTTTTACAATCTGTTCTGCCAGGGAAACCGCATCTGATCTCACTTTCGTCGTTCCTTTGACTATAGCATCAGCCAGAGAAGCGGTATCAGCTAATATATGTTTTGCTGTCTTTGCCGTGGCGTCAGCCAGGGATGAAGTATCGGCAAGAATTTTTCCTACAGCTTTTCTTATAATGGAATCAGCTAAGGAAATTGTATCTGTCAAAAAGAAAATTAATGTTGCATAAAAAGCATCTGCGAGCGAAACAGTATCTGTGGGTTTTTTAACAGGTCTTTTTATAGTGGCATCAACTAAAGAAGCAGTATCAGCAGCAGAGGAAGTAAATCCCGACTTTTGGTTGAATTCCTTGATATTGTAGTAACCTCCATTGACTAACATCTTTCATCTCAGAGACTATTTACGTAACTATTAATTTTGTTCTTAATATCCTGTAGTTTTTGTTTGCACTCTCCGTCCTTGAGTGCTAATTTGCTATCCATTTCTGCTTGGAGCTTTTTGACAATCTCATCTACATTTACTCCAAGGCTAAAATACTTTTGTTCAATAGCTTTTAAAATCGGCCCCTGATCCATAAATCCCAAAATTCCGTCTCCTCGGTCTCTTGGAAACAAATACCAACCCCAGTGAAGATGTGGGCCGGTCGAATTTCCCGTGTTTCCTGATTTTCCAATAAGTTGTCCTTCCATTACCGTTGCACCGATAGCAAGATAGTTTTCTTTAAGATGACCAAGAACAGAACCTTCTTTATCATTTTCAATTTTGTAGTAAAGTCCATATCCGTTTGCATCATATGCCGCCTCAATTACCTTTCCGGAATGAGGAGCAATAACATCGGTATTTAAGGGAAGTCCGTAATCCTGGCCATTGTGGCCAAATAAACCAAATTTAGCATAGTCTGCCGGATTTACACCCCACCTTTGTGTTAATGGAAAATTACCTCTAAATGGTTTTATCATAGTTCTGCACTAAATCCTAAATAAGCAGCTGTCGAGTTATTAGCATACAAAGTTAATCCCTGGTAAGCAGTTAATCCAGAAGCTACTGTTATTTGTAAATCGCTTACGTCTTGACCTCCAACATCAAGTGCAATAGCTGTTAAAACAGCTTGTCTTACATTAAAAGTATTAGCCGCCGAAACATCAGGTAAAGTTGGAACTGCTCTCATCCTAACTGGATGATGAATAATTATTGTTCCTATTGTTGTACTATTTAAAACTGCACCCGCACCAAAGAAAGTATAAGCATTTAAAGATGAATCAAATCTTTGATAAAATCTTCTACATGCTCTAAGTTCATCTTCATAACTTTTTGGTTGAAAAGGCAATGCCGTTGGCCCAATACAAAGCTGTACCTGGGCAATATCAATAGTTCCATTTCCACCATAATCTTCATTTGTTGAAGATCCAGATCTTCCTTTATAAGTTGTATTCCATTGAACAGGAAAACCGACCTGTAAATAATCATCATTAGCCGTTCCAAACGTTTTTGAGGCAAGAGTATTAGTTGTAAAAGTATATGTATATTTTACCCAAGAAGAAGTAAGAGTCCAGTTTGTTCCGTTTATAACTTCTCCCGCTGATGGAGTTCCACCTGATCCATATTGCATTTGTAAATAAACACCCAATCTTTTATTAGCAATTGAACTTCTTGCATAAAATGATACGGTTACTTTTTTTGACGCTCCACATAACAACCTTACACCATGTTCAATATTTTGATAAAAAGCGCCAAAAGAATCTGCTCCAAAAGACGATCCTGCACCATTTGGAGCTATTCTAAAATGATAAAACGCATTTGGTATATCCCCAGAAATAAGTGTTTGTCTTGAAATTACAATGGTTGGATTTGTCCCACCAGCATCTGCATTAAACCAACTTTTCCACCTATCGGCAAGGAATTGCTCAACGGCACTACCCGCTGTTAATGTAGTCCCTCTCTGCCACACATCAAAATTACCATTAATTAAGGCTTGACGGGCCATTGAGGCTAAATCTGCATAAGGAAGATTATTTTGAAATCCTGCCAAATCGGCATCTCCAAATTGGACAATATCTGAAGCATCAACTTTTAAAAGATCCTGGGCAGTACCGGCAGCATTTTTTCCCTGAAACGCAGTGTTATTCGGGATATTTTCATGTTCAAGTAGAGTTCCTTTTGTAATTCTATGTTCAACATCGGCATTTTGAGCATGAGCAGCAATCGTTGTTGATTCCTGCGCTCTGGTACATGTCAATGAATCGCCGGTTCGAGAAGTACAAAGTAGAATTTCACTATCAATTGTAATGACAAAATTTGAGGCTGGGAATCTTGATCCTTCACCGGTTGTTACAGAAAAAGTTACTGGATCATCTGAGTTATTGATTCCGCCAACGGTAGCAATTTTTGAATAAGCATTATTTGCTTTTAAAAGAAATCCCATTTAGTTTTAAGAAACTGTTAATGTCCAGCTAATCTGCAAGGTATCTGAAGCACCCTTGTTTATAGCTGAGAATGATGCCGAACACCACATATTTCCAGCAGTCGGATCATTGAATATTCCAGCTTCAGTCAAAGCTCCGGTTCCATCGCCGGCCGCCCAATCAGCAACAAAAGTAACTACACCATTTGATCTTGTTTTTGAAGTCAGGGCATTTCGATCAACTTCAGTTCCTAAAGCATTTGCCGCAGGAGAACCAGTACCAACAGCCATATGAGTCGGTTTACCAAGGGTTGGCGAAGCCAGAATGTTATCTGCTACTCCATAGACTCCCTGGGTGGTAACAGTATTTGTAATACGTGTTAGCTTTAAATTACCGTCTTTGTCAAACAGTTTTATAGTTAATTTACCACGAAGTCCGACCTTAGCAGAAAAAGGATTAGCTTTAAATAGTGATTTGAAAAAGTTAAACATAATAGATTCAAATTTGTAATCTTTTCTAAGACTATATAAAGCCAACGGTAATGTCAATTGGACACCTGACTACCGGCACTTCTCAAGAAAACCTTTTATAGCCTCAGATTCCTTGTCATAATCCACTATTTCCTTAAACTTTTTATACATATTTTCACACATTTTTTTATGGTTTTCAGGATTGCTCCATTTCCTTATTTCCGCCTCAATCTGATCGTTAGTTTTACCATCAATTGTTATACAGGTTTCCTGGTCAATCATCAAAGCCTCAGCCAACTGTCCACTGTAATAACCCTTCTTGGTAATAAGAGGCCGGCCACAGGCTGCAGCGTTATGAATGACATGGCCAAATCCATCTCCGGTATGTTTGATATGCCAAATAAACTGGGATTCAGACATTTTTTCAGCAATCGACCATTGATTATGAAGCGATCCATCTTCGCATGATCCACCGTAACTTTTGAAATCAAAGTCCGGCATCCGGCGTTTAAACTCCTGGTATAAAGGATAGTCGGGAGTAAAAGGAAGAACATTCATGAAACAGCGGACTTTCTTAGTTGGTTCCGGTTTGACATATTTATAGACGTTTAAATCAAATTCCTGATGGTAGTAAATTATATTACTATCATAAGGAACACCGTTTAAATGAGAAGCCGCGCACATAATATTCGGATAGGTTGATGACTGTCCGATATTGCCAACGTGAGAAATATGCTTGGCCCCTGATTTTACTTCATTTCTTAATCTTGCATAAGCTAAATCGTGGGCCGGAATTGAGGAAATAATATAATCTATTGGCATGGTTTTAAACATTTCAAAAGTGATTGCTTTATGGTGGTAATCGTGAACAGGATCGTAGCAATAGTAAATTCCGTCTTTTATATAGTTATCCTTTGGAGGAGTCCATCCGTTAAGATTTGAATAAGCGTTCCAACTTTTATCATTTATAGCTAAATACTGATTAATGGTGTCCTGGGAATTACCATAAGGTTCAGCTATTTTCCAATATCCAGCGTCAAACCAATCTAATCCTATTGGTCGAAAAACATTCCAGCCAAATCTTTTCTCAAACAAAAGAACAAATGAATAAAAAAGATCGCTGTGGTGAAAGTCGACAAAGATGTTTTTCATAAGAATAATAGTCCTTCGCCTGTTCCAGTCGGAGTTCCATCCCAAATTGTAACCGTTTTATATTTTCTTTTTATTTCATTCCAAAACCGGTAAACTTCACACAGGGAATTATTTTTTATAACAACGTCATGAAAACCAATAACTCCTCCTGGTCTAACAAGGTTTGAATATATTTTAAAGTCTCCAAGAATTTCTTTATATAAATGCCCACCGTCAACAAAAAGGAAATCTATTTTATTTTCTCCTAAAATTGACTTTACTCTGTCAACCGTTGACTGATCCTGGCTCATTCCTTCAACTAAAAAATCATCCTCGAAAATTTCCCTTGTTTCAGGAAGGAGGTTATTATCAACACCAATTAAGATTTTAGGATTAAAAATCTTTTTCCAGACACCAAGCGATCCACCACGATGAATACCAATTTCTAATACGTTTTTAATATCAATTTCATCAAGTCCAATCAATAACTGGTTTAATTCCCAATGGCTTTGGGAAGGATTACAAGTTGCTATTATGTCTTTATATTTCATATTAAGAAATTAAAATATCTAATCTTTTGCAAACATCCTCCGGTATTCCACTTTTGCGATAATTTAGTTTTTCCACTCCGTTTCCGCCCGCCCAATGCATAATCCTTACTTTCCTGCCATCAAGGGTAATATCATGATTATTTAATTTTAACTGATTCCATTTCTCACGACTCTGAGTTCCGTAAAAAACACCGGAAGAATCATTATCAACAACCTTTGTTTTAAACTGTCCAGAATAGAAAATAAGATTAAAAATATCCTGTTCGACCATTAAGGGATTATTGTCTTTAAAACCTTTAAAATTATTCCATTTTGTAAAGGTAGAATGCTTCCATGATTTCCAAAACAATTCGCTCTTTGAAGCCATTATTCCTGCGGTAAGAAAATCTTTATAACTTATTATGCCAATGGTCGATTTACCCTGGAGGTTATTTTTTTCTATGTAGTTTTTGCCAAAATTAAGACATCCAGCAACTTCCCAGTCTCCTGAAATAAGTTCATCAAGCGGCCCAGTTACAAGACAATCAACATCAATATGAACAACTGTCTCATATTTTTCAGAAAGAAGCGAACCAAAATAGGCATAATTTCTTCCCCAGTCATAACCGCATTCTTTTGCCGTGTTGACATCAGAATCTGAAAAAACCATGAAGGGATATTTATTAAATTTTTTAAAACTATTTAAAAGTTTAGGAGCATAATCCAAATACTTTCCAGAAGCAATCGTATAAAAAACTACAGGCTCCTTTTTAGGTGGAGTATCAGAAAGCCATTTAATAACCTTAGCAGGATTACCGGCAACAACTGCATAGGGTGGAACATCGTGCGTTACGACTGATCCAGCGCCAACTACCGCATGTTTACCAATTTCACAAGGCCCAATAATAATTGCTCTTGATGCAATCCATGCCCCTTCTCTTATTGTAATCGGGCCACCACCACCTTCACGCCGTCTATTCTCACCAAATTTATAGTAGTTATGGGATCCTGTTAAAAACATTACATCATGTCCTGTAAAAACATCTTTTTCAATAATTACTTTATGGATGCAATCAATAAGTCCACTTACGGCAACACCTGAAGCTATATTGGGTTTTACTCCTGTTTCATAATTAATAAAACGGGCGCCACACGCTTCATCTGGTTTTGTTTCTCCTATCATATTAACGGTCTAAAAAAAGGATATAACTTTTCAATCATCTTACACCCAAACAAATCCTTTTCAACTTTTTTCATCAAACTCATAAAAGGCATCATCTGAGCAACATTTGCCTTCAGTGAAAAATCATTATATGTAAAAAACTCGTCCCGTTTAAAAATCGGAGACAAGTTTCCATCCCGAACAAGGTTATAGTTGTGAGTAACTCCCTGCATATGGTACCAATCTTTCCCATGTAAAAGTTTCATATCGTCGAATGTAGCAATATCAGTTACTTTTTTTAAATCCTCGGTAAATAAACCAAAATGGTCAAGTTGCCGATTATGGTCAACACTAAAATCCCTTCGTGTTTTATTGATTAAATCCCGTGTAACAAGAAGGCATGCCGGATGAAGCCTGTTTGATTCAAAAAATCCCATCGGATATTTATATTTCATGTAGGCAAGAAGCGTGTCAAAAAAACTCCTGTCTTTTATAAAAAAATCAGGCTCAAGAAAAAGTACCCATTCTGATTCTACTTTTTCCAGCGCCTTATTTACTGCATAGTTTCTCCAATCTATATTTCCATCGTTAGTTTTTCCATCGACAAACTCACACTTCAACATATATCTATTTCGTGGAAGGGTTCCTATAAGGAATTGTTCGACATTAAAAGAATTTTCACCAGTAAAAGAAAAAATTACCTTATTATAAACGTCATTATAGAATTCCAGGAACGATCGAAAAAGCGGGTAATCATGGCTTCTTGGCCAGATAACAATTATGTCCATCATATTCCATACAATTCTTTATAAATCTTAACTTTTGCCATTATTCTATTGGTATCGAGGTTATACCTTATCCGCGCCCTTATTATTGCCCGTTCATATTGATCGTTGAAATCACCTATCTCTTTTGCGTTTCCCCTTGAAAAATCAAAAGCAAGCATGGTATTGGCAAACCGGCTTTCCATTTCCTGTTTACCACCTTCAGACATGACCTCAACCGGAATAGGAATTGCATTAGGATCGGTCGGATTAGGATGATCTGGCTCACCCAAAGGACAACCATCATCTCCGTATAAATGACAGGTCAACATTGAAGATAGAGAACCAAGATGAACCCATGGAGCATTACCGGCCCAGGCCCGTTCATGGTTTATATAAAAGGTTAAATCTTCAGCCATCGCATGATACTGCTCTATATAATCAACTCGGTGTCCCTGAGCTTTAAGTTGGATTGATGCCCAGACAAAGGTATCGTTTCCTACCGGCCCGTCCACCCTCCAACCCAACTCTTGGACAATTTCTCCGATTTCAAACCTACGGTTTCCAAAATTCTGATCAGTTTTTAAAAGATTTTCTCTTTTAGTAAACAGTAGATTTGGCCATAAAAACTGTTCCAGGTGAGGCGGATAATGAAATTGTTTTAATGCTGCCTCGGCAATGTTTGGTGTTGCTGACTGTCGATGTGATCCAACAATACCAACAACTTCTTTTTCTATCTTTATAAACTGTTTATCGATTTCACCCTTTTTAAATATAAGACAGTCATCTTCAAGTAAAACAACATAATCTTCTGTCGCTAAATTAAGAAGCTCTTTTAAAGCCTGTCCGTGTCCGACCATTTTCGGATGATATACCCAGACAACACGACTATCTTTGGTCATAAAATCATGAACAAAGTCGACGATCTTTTTTGGAAGTTTTGAATTATAGCAAACATAAAGTTTGTCAACTTCATTTCCCCAGATATTCTGGAAAAAATGGAACCAGAGTTTTAGCTGGTAGGGATCACCTGGTGTCGGTAGTATTGCTGCTCGGCTTCTCATAATTAAGCATTCCAATTCCTAACCCGTTTCCTGGTCTAAATTCCCAGGTATCAAATTTATCTTTTATTTCTTTCCAAACCAACCAAGGCCCGATGGCATTATGTAGATCATGAAATCCAACAATCTTAGAATAATGACCGTACGTTTCAAAATCATGTTTTACACTGTCATAATCATGTGAAGCATCAATAAAAACAAAATCAGCGGTTCTTTTTTTTAAAGCATCTTCAACCCGTTTTATTGTTGTCTCGCTTTGAGTGGTTCCGTTAATGTAATTAATATTAAATTCCTTAATATTTTTTTTCAATAATCTACAGACATCTATCATTCCTGGCATGGCAACAACTGGATTGTCAGGATCAATATAATCGACTCCAATAATCTCCAGGTCTGGAAAGAATGTTTTTAAAACGGCACTCAATCCACCATTATAAACACCAATTTCCAGGAAGATTTTAAAAGGTCTGGTTTTAAAATATTTAATCAACTCAACCACTTCATCCGCATCCTGCAAAGCTCCATATTTTTTTACCAACTTCTCAACATTAGTTAAAGTTAATTCGATCATATGTTTTTTAACCAGTAATAATAATTAATAAAATGCTGGTAATAGTCATTAAATTGATCGGTGTGAACATAATCAAAATCAAGATAGGTATTGGTTTTATTGGCAAGGTGTTTTAACCAAACCAAAAGCCTGTTTGCTTCACGTGGAGGAACCAGCTCAAAAGTTTTCTCGCTGACTATTTTTAAGGCTCCGCCAAGATTTCTCATGTGGTAATAACCATAATCAGGATTTTCAGGAATAGTTTTATCATCAAGCCACTGTTCATGGGTAATTGAACCGTCAGGATTAAGATAAATATTGCTCCTGTCGTCATTTAAGAACATCATTCGTCTATTATCTTGGACTGCCTCCTGGGTAATTTTACCCATTGAATCCATCCATTCCGGCCCTCCGATCGGAGTAAAGTCAAAGTTTCCTCGAAGTGAAGATTTTTTAAGGTAACAATAATACGGAGCAAGACGTCGGTAATTGTTACGAAGTCCCAAATCTACTCCTCCGGAACTATCAAATATTGAACAAATATCATATCCTCCTTCAAGCATTCTGAAACCGAACTCAACTGCCTCCGGCTTATAAATTACCGTATCACAGTCCATTAAAAGAATCATGTCGTCCGGAACCTGGCGGATTGCCTCATTCATATTTTGCCAGTGAGACTGTTGAGGTTTTCTAATTATTTTTACCTTTGGATCTGGATGTTGCTCTAAATTCAAACCAGAGTCTATAACATACACGTTGTCTACGTATTTAATCCACTGAGGCAAATGAAGTTTAAAAAAATCATAGAAAATTCTACTGTTTCCATGACCGTAATTGAAAAATGGTATTATTACTCCCTTCATAATGATTTAAGGAAACTGTCCCATTGAGACTTTATCAGATTTTTGCCAAACGTGTCAATGGCACGCTGGCGTCCTTCCTGACTTATTTGAAAGGCCAGGTTATCGTCTTTAATTAATTCATTGATATAAAAAGCTAATTCCTTTGGATCATCAAGAACGAATCCATGCTGGCCATTTTTAATGATGTGATTTATCTCAAAAAGATCGAGTTTAAAAATAGAGTTTCCAAGGTTAGGGCCTACCGAGATAACCGGAATACCAGTCATTAATGCTTCAATAAAAGACAAAGTATAGGACGCCGGTTGTGTCCCGCCGTAAAAAAAGACTCTTGATTTTTTAAGTTCAAGTTTCATTTCATCATATTTAAGACTTCCACCAACCGGAACTTCACCAACACTCTGATTATCAGGCCCAAACAGCTTACGGCTTACTCCCTCCGTTGCAGTTTTGAAAGCGTCGAAGTTAAGAAATGTCCGTCGATTTGGAACATCCTGCATAAATGTAATTACTTTTTTATCACTTCCAACCCAACCTTTGAATTCATCCGGATCCTTGTAGAATCTGATCACTGCATCCTGGCCAATAAACCCAGGAATATTTTGCTCCATTGGAGAATAGCGAACAATCTTCATTCCCTGAAGCCGCATGTTTTTTAGTTCTTCTTCGTTTCCGGCAAGAGACTGACCAATGGTTCTCCAGATCACCCGTTTATTTCTTATCTTGTGCCAGTTTTCAATCACCCACCGACCGATATGATGGACAACAACAACATCAGCCCAAGTACACCATTCATCATGCAGATTGTCTTTTGTGGCAGTTTCGGCCAAACGAAGCATTCTTTCATGGACTTTTCCCTCAAGAATCGGTGGCCTTTTTGGATCATGAGGATGATGAGGATTGATATAACTTCCAATTGAAAATACGTCATGGCCAAGCTCAGTAAAGAGTTTGTATTCGTCATATTCCAAAATGGAATGACAAGGCAAGAGTAATATGTTCATTGATATTTTTTTAAAATCTCTAACATTTCACGAGCGCACTGATCCCAGGAAAATTCCTTCATAATCCATTGGCTGGCTTTTTCAGCCTTTTCAACTGCTTCAGTATAGTTGTCATAGGTATATCTCATCCAATACATAAGTTCAGCAACGTCAATCCTGGCCTGCATTCCTGGCTGTTCATTAATCCGTTCTGGAGCTTCAGGAAAATCAATAGAAACAGGTGTTAAAGGATAGTTATATTCAGGATTGGCAATTTCAGCCAGGCCGCTCCAATTGGTTAGAATTGTTGGTATACCCATGGCCATTGCTTCACGGGGCGGCATTCCTGATCCTTCAGCATGGGATGGAAAAACAAAGACATTAAATTTATCGTAAAGCAATTTAAGTTCTTCAAAATTATAGAAGGTATTTATTATCCTGACTCTTTCATCTTTAAATCCAATATTGCCAAATTGCGGGTTGGTATTTTTTATCCAAAGTTCAACCGGCTCATTAGGATGAAATTCGGAACAAAAAGCAACTAAAAGATCCTTCCAGTTTTTCCGTTCATCCTGAACACCAACCGTCCCAAAAACAAATTTTTCTCTAAGTTTTCGTGGAGTAAAAGGATATTTTTTAGGATTGACTCCTTGTTTAACAGCGTGAACTGGAACCTTAACACCGCTATTTCTCATAATCTCAGCAGCAAAAGGAGAAGGTGCAAACATTGCATCCATTTCGTTGCAATTTTTTACCCAGTGTTTGGCCATCATAGTATTTTCAACCATCGAATAACCGATTCTAAATTTAGATTGATTATGGAAAAAATGAGGAGGTGTTGTTTTTATAATCCCTATTTTCTGCGGCTGAAACGGTTTCATGAAAATTGCCCGTTCTTCGTCATTTAAAACCGGCCATTCAAATTGATTTCCTTTCTCAGAATATCTTTCCCAGCCGATTGTTACTCCACCATTAGTTAAACGGTTTAAAGCTACGGCGTATTCGAGGTTTACCACACCATAACCTCCAAATGGCGAAAACCATCCCCACCAGTTAAGTTGCATATAATGAGTCTACTTTTGTCCTTATTGGATCAAAACTATTATTAGGTGTTGGCGGGTGAATGGTTTGGGCTTTTTGGATTAACCCGACCTGGGCCAGAAGATGCCAGATTGAATCAAGAAGTTCGACCGGTTCTCCAATTTTAAAGTAGAAGTTTTTTCCGTTGACGCCGGCTGTTACACAAGGAATTCTGGTATAGGGAAAAACTGCATTGGCGCATTCTTTTGGGAATATATAAAGAGGCTTGACGTAGCAGTCTACTAATGCTTTTATTGGTTTAAGAGACCTTTTAATATTGTCTGTCATACTAAATTTAAAAAAGGGGTAGATGACGCTCTACCCCAAGAGGCGTACATTTCGCGCATGTATGCGTGTAGCTTCTGACGGCAAGGTTGCTACAAACTCCGTTTGTTAGACAATATTACCTTTGGCTTATCTGGCGGTTTCGACACGGTACATCCATTCCTCAATCAACCGTACAGCCTTCAAATAGCATTTCCATGCTATAGAAGTCTTTACAGCATACTCATCACCATGCCCACCTGGAGGTGTTACGACGACTTTGAAGTCGCCAGGCATAAGACGAGCAATACCGACTGCACCATCTCCAAGCACTATGCTTTGATCAATGGTTGCAACCGTAGACTGAGAACCCTGGTTGGTTACTGTCGGAGCGGTAGACGTTACTACAAACCTTACTCCACCCACGTCGACTAACTCTCCAGTGAACAGCGAATCCTTGCGCAGTTGGACTGCGTTTCGGAAAGAGCTGTTTTCCAATAATCTTCCCTTCACGAAAGGTCGGATTATTGCCACATAGGAGTCGCCGATTTTCGGAGCGTCGTTATCCTCAAGATACATTGCCGCGTTGGTAAACACGTCCATATCAGCATAGTCAGTTGAGATTAGCTGATGGCGGCCAGTTCTTGAATTAGGATAAGTAGCGTACAATCCCGCTACATAGACATCTCTTACTTTTTCGTTGATGGTCTCACCTGCGTTTTGACCAATGAGCTTTTTATACTCATCAGGCAAATCCAGGAACGAGGTTTGCTCCAAGAATTCAACCAGTTCAACACCGTTGCCCCAGAAATCCAATTGGGCCGTAACCTTTGATTCTGTTACGGTGGACGGCGACCATGTTGGATTATCAGACAAAGTAGAGCTTGGGACTGAGAGTTTGTTGAATCTCAACCAAGATGCTGTATCAGACTTTCTTTTCATGATCATGTCCGGTTGCCCGAATTGTGGATAGACCAGTTTGGGTTTAGCAAACTCCAATGTCTTTCGGACATTGTATGTCTCTATCACTTGAGGCTCCAAGCCACGAGTCATCGTAGCCATGATGTTCTCCTTCTTGCGAACTTATAACATAGGGTTATCTAAAACCCTGATTCCGCAAATTTGTTTGTGCTTCTGGTACCATTTTCTCCAATTCTTCCAGAGGCATGCTCCAGAGATCCTGTCCTGCGGGTTGCCCTTGAGGAGTAACCGCTGGTGCAGGGCTTGGGTTTATTTGCTTTCCCCGCGCCCCTTTCGCTTTGGGAGTTGGCTCTTGCGAGCTGTCTATACGGGCAGCCATGTGTTCTTCAATCTCACGTGAGGCTACCTCTATCACCCTATCAACATCTGCCTCCGTTTGCGCTTTAAATAGCGCCTTAAAAGTTCTCGGAGACAAGAATGCTAAAGGATTGGTTCTGATCCGAGCCAAATCCGTCGGTGATAATGCCGGTTGTCCTTCAAAAGAAGGATCTGAACCGTCATAAAGCGGAATAATATCTCGCTCCAAGGCTTCTCGAACTCTTGCACCCGCAAGGTCGAAAGCCGCACTGAAAACCTGAAACTGGTCTCCACCCTCGCCAGGTTCTCCTTGACTGCCAGGCGTCCTTTGATCTACGCCCTGACGCAGTGCCTGCATGTACTTCCGGTTGATGGCGCTTACCGTCCCTTTCAACCTCGTATTTTCTTCACGAAGTGCCGCTGCCTCCTCGGCAGTTAATGGCTGTCCGTTGGCATCTTGCTGATTTCCAGTGGTGTCTCCTGTCGGTATCACGCCTCCTTGAGTGTCCTGGGGTGGACTGTCAAGTTGACTGCCTTCAGGGGTAACGCCTGGATTATCATTAGCGTCGTTCATATATTTTCACCCCCTAACTTACGTTAAATTTATAATAGTCCGTGATCTCTTGTCAATAGGACGCTTATTTTACATATTTCATAAGGTCATTGATTTTATTTTGTTTTTCTTCGTAGGATAAATAAGGATCATTCATAATGTCATAGATTTGCTGTTTGGCATCCTCCGAAAGTGCTTTTCCTTCAGAAATTCGACGTAGATCAAGCTGTTCTTTTGAAGGCTCCCTGTAAAATCCAGGCAAGAAGAATCTTCCGGTTTTTAATGGGCCTGATTCACCCATTACATTCTGATAAGTTCTAACCGGTCGAAGCAAAGAGGTCGCCATACTGGTTGCAATATCGCCAACCTGTTTTAAGAAAGGAAATGATTTTCCGGTTCTTTCCTTGCCGGTAAAGAAATCGACAGGAACAAACGGAGTCTTTCCTTGAGGTTTGGCAAGTTTAGCCAGTCCATATAAAACTGCTTGTGGAATATCTTTTATAAGAGGAGACACCATCTGGGAAACTTTCTGCAAAGGTGGTTCAAAAACGTCCTGGATGGGAAGCGGTGGTTTCATTCTTATTTTCTGCCCGCCTTTATCGGTTAATCCTGTCGGAATCGTCAATCCTGCCTGGTCTCCTTCTGGTTGCCCTTCAGGATTCATGGCTTTAAATGCCTTAATTGTTGCCATCTGTTTACCGGTATCGGTATAAAATTTACTAAGTTGAAGCGGAATATTTTTTCTTGTCCAGGAATAGAAAGGAAATATCCGTCTCATGACTGAATTTTCAAAAGGAGTAAATCCATTTATATAATCGAAAAGATGAGCATTCGCATACTTGCTGGCTTCTTTTGTTGCGTCAATTGTCTTTACTCCTGATGCGATAAGCCGTTCACGGGTATCAAGAAACAAAGCCGATCGGGCATTATTTTCAAGCCACTGTCCGGCTTTATTAATCCATCCGGTAACTTTTGGCAACTTTCCCCGCATTACTTCATCAAAACTTCTTCCGGCAATATCGCCGACGAACTGGTTTTTAGCAACAATTCCTGACTCCTCAATCAATTTTCTTTCAGCTGGAGTGAATCCACCTTTAACCGCCTGCAAAAATCTTTGAGGATTATGCATTCCACCAAGCCAGGAATTATAAAGATTTCCGATAACATTGGTTAAATGATAAGGAAGATTTAATGAAGTCGCTGTCGGTTTCCAGAGCCTATTGAATTGATCAACCGCACGTTCAACTTCATTATAACTTCTGAAAGATTGAGTTAAATATTCGGCAACATTTTTAGGCAGGGCAAATCCTTTTAGTTCTTTAAGTCGTCCTGGAGTCTGGTCAAGGAATGGAACGAATCCTTCAGGCATTGTCGCTTTTCCACCAAGTTTAAACCCAAATTTATCTTTAACAGTTTTTAAAGCATCCTGAACCAAATTATCACGAAGTTGTCTTAATTGTCGAGTCAAGGTTGCTTTTGGAGCATTCATAGTAAATCCTGCCGCTCCGCCTCTTTGTTTAAAGTAACTTCGATATTCACCAATCTTTAAATCGCCAGCACCCTTTTCAATTAATGATGGCTTTTTTCCGGTAATAAGTGTTTTTAAATTCTCAAAGACTCCGGCCGGCTCCCTGGTAAAATCAACGTGTGGAAAGTAACCACGCTTCAAATATTCCTTTGCCTGATCACCGGTAATTCTTCCCTGTTTAACGGCATCATAAACTAACTGTTTCATTGTCTGCCGTTCTTCATGAAGCACCGGTTTAATTTTTTCAAATGTTGTTCCGAGTTCTGTTTTTAACTTTCCAAGATCGACTCCGGCACCGGCTGCCGCCGTTCCTTTCGGTTCAAGGAATTTCGGTATCTGCTCAATTTCTTTTTTACCAAGTCCCTTATAAAGAACTTCTTTTTCTTTTGTCAATTTTTCTGCACCAACACCAAATTTGGTTGCAATATCATCAACCGCCTGAACAACGTTCTCAGGAACACCATAACCTTTAACAAATTTCTTAGCAATGTTCTGAAAAAATGGAGTTTCCTTTATTGCCGTTGTGATTTTATTTGCCCCTTCGCCAAGTTTTGAAACACCAGGAATCTTGGTAAATATTTTTCCTAATCCTTCAAGAGAAACATAAGTTAAAGGATCAGAAATTACATCAACACCAAATTTGGTAACGGGATGATTTAATATTTTACTTTCAGGAAATGCCTCCGCTGCTGCTGTCCCTGGTGTTGTTTTATTTTTGATTCCCTGACCGACATTTTTAATTCCGGAAACAAATGATTGAAGATTAAATCCTGGCATCTTTTTTTCATTTAACACCCGATTTTTTTCGCTTTCATAATAACCCTTTGAATATCCTCCAACTGCATACATGGGAGTTGATAAAAGATCAATTGCCTTATTCCAAAATGATCCGGTCATATATGGCTGTTCCGGCGACGTAATTGTATTTTGACTTTCAGGAACCCTTGATTGCATCGGTTGTGGAGGAAGTTTACTTTGCATGGCAGGAGCCGGAGCTTTAGTCATAGGAGTAGGCGTGGGCGGTTTTATAGCGCCACTTGAAGTTGAAGGCTTGAATTGATCAAGGTTATAGTTAAAAAATTGTCCCATTATTTTCTTTTAAAAATATTTCCAAACCAACTGCTAACGCTTTTTGCTACGTTAGACACAGTATTTTTAACAGCATTTGTCGCCTGTTGAATTATATTTGGTTTGGCTGGGGCCGATTTTGCAGGAGTAGGCGCCGGCATTTTTAAAGATGCTGATGGCTGAGATACTGGCCCTGGTTCAAGCGACCTCATGACGGGCTGTTGCTGAATCTTTTGAACTGCCGCCTGTGCTTGTGGAGTTACTTTAACCTGGCTTATTGCTTGTGAAACCAACTGATTTGACGGAGGAACTGACGATTGTGGTTTAGAAACCTGAGCCGACGGTTGAGATACCGGAGTTTTTTCAGCCGCATAGATTGGTTTAATAAATCCACCACTTGGCTGTTGCACATAAATATCCTGGCCAGAAATTCCTGGCTCATTGGTTCCGGCAGAATTTGATACTCCAACATACCGTCCATAATTAGCCGCAGCATTTTTCTCAAGACCTGCCGCCGGTCTTTGACCATAACGGGAAACATAAGCCGTCAAATCAGAACCCTTCAAACCCCGACTCACACCTTGTTTATAATAGTTAATAAGTTCTTTTGCAGCTAACCTTGTATTATATTCTGGATCAAGAAGCGCCTGTTTTGTATGACCAACGCCTCGTCCGGCAACAGTATTGTTTTGGAAAAGACCAATTGATGCACCATTATCTCCAACTGCCGCAGGATTGCCACCAGATTCAGCTAACGCAATCGCATTTAATACTTTTCTAAATTCTTCATCGCCTGGAGCAAATTCATTAGCAATCTTATCAATTATTGAACCAACTCCACCGGTTGCACCGGTTGTTTTTATAGGAGTGGCGACTTTTGTTGTTGCTTTCCTTTCAGCACCAGACACAGGAGGAGCGAGGAAATTACCGATTGCCTGTTTTGCCGTATTAAATAAAGCTCCGATCCCACCTGATGGAATCTTTAAAGCCTGTTGTAATCCTGCCGCCGCCTTAGTAATAATGTTTGGTTTTTCAGGTGTGTAATAATTTCTTTCTAATGCTCCGGTTTTCGGATCCTGTTTATAATATCCAGTTTTCAAAAGTTCTTGAGTGCCACCCTTACCAATTTGCGGGACAACTTTCACAACTGGTTTATTATTTTCATCGGTATATTTCACAAAATCAACATTAGTTTTTTTATTGCCTTCATAAACATATGAAGTTCCACGGAACCTTGCCAGGTCAGCCGAAGTAACTGATGAAATCGGCATACCTGATGAATCACTGGTTTCCCCTGGATAATGAACCCGATAAAAGACTCCACCCTTCTGCATGTAATTTGAATCAAATGTACCGTTATCTTTTGCTTGCTGAACATTAGTTAAAACCACATCTCCTGGCTTTGCCTGTTTACCTGATATGTTAGTTAATCTTCCTGACGGATCAACAACTATTGGTTCATAATTTGAAATATTATCTAAAACTTCCTGAAGTCTCTCATGAACAGGAGAAAACTCATTGGCTTTTTCTATGAAAGCATCAGCCTTATCCGCCTCATCAAAATTATTGTAATAGCTTGATGTCTGGTTAAAAAAGTCAAGTTTGGCTGCAGCTAATCCGACCGCTTTGGCAATATATTCTTCCTTGCCGATTTTTCCTTTTGAGAAATCGCGCTCAAGAGAATTTTCAACTTTAGTAAAATCAAAATTGGTATTTCTTACCTCCTGATTAAATGCCGTTAAAACTGCTTTCTGTCGCGCTTCCTGAACTCTTGTTACCTGTTCATTAAAATCATTTTCAGTATTGGCAATCGAATTATCAAGAACTTTCATTCCGTCAACCAAATTATTTAGGGCAATTGTAAGCGAGGTTTTCTGATCACCGGAGGCACCAGCAATTGCATTTTTATATTTATCAATTAAAGTCTGCTTGTCCTGGCGCTGTGCATAAAGACGCTTTAATTGCTTCCCTTTTGAATCCAATCCTTCAAGAGCATTTTTAACAGCATTGTTTGTAATTGATGCCGGATTGATTCCGGCATTTCCTCCACCTGCCGAAGCCGTACCACCGCCGGTAGTACCACCACCAGCCGGAGTTTCGCCAGTTGTTCCAGGAGTCGCAGTACCAGTCATTTCATTTAAAATCTGTTGACCGCCCTCAGCCGACGGAACTCCCAATCCTTCAGTCGGAGTTTCAGATGTGGCAAGCCTTGCCCCTGTTAATTGGTCATTGATGTCAGCCCGCTGGGCCGCTTGAGTATAATTATTTTTTGAAGTTTCAAATACATCAGCCTGTTGATTATCCCCATCGACTCTGGCATCAGCTGCCAACTTTTCATAAAGTCTGGCTTTCTGCCAAAGATTGGTCGATGAATCTTCAGGTAGTTTTGAAATTCTTAAATTTTCAGAAACACGAAAAGCTGTTCTTTCTGCTTTCGTTTGCTGGTCGGTTAAATTCTGAACTTTAGTCGCCTGGGAATTATACGCCTGAGAATCAGGAGTCATTTTTTCCAGTTTCTTTTTTTCCCAGTCAATAAGATAAGGAAGATCAACGGTTTTTCCGTCAATCGTGCCACCGGTTTTATAAGCTAACTGAACCTGGGAATCCTGATAGTCGACGCCAACATCTCTTATTTTCTGGTCAAGGTTTTGTTTTTGAAGTGGCGTATAGTAGGTTCTCATCTGACGCCTTTCCTCAAGTTTTGTCAGATAAGTCTCTGCACTTATCACTCCATTTTTATATTGATCATCCCAGTAATCATCTTCAGCCGCCTGGGTTTTTCTTACCAATGATGTCGCATATGAAGATTGAGAACCAATTGAACCTGCTCTGGTTCTAAACGCCTGGTATTGTTTTGTTGATCGTATCGCCATATCATTTACCGCCCGCTCTTAAATTTTGGGCAACTTGGTTAAGATAACCTTGAGCTGATGCGGTCTGTCCAACACCACCGACTCCAGCCGTTGCCGGCGGCCCACGCCGTCCTGAATTCTGCCATCTTTGTAAAACGGGTTTATTAGCTGGAGGTGTCGGAGGATTATTTGACTCTGGCGTCGGTTGACTGGCGGCTGCCATTTCCGCATTCTGTTCTTCAGCCGCTACCGTCTGTTTCCTGGCTTCAAGTTGAGCGGTAATAACGCCCTGGCTAAACTGTCTAAATTTACTTTTAATTGTAACCAGTTCCGGATCGGCGTTTTCTTTTTTAAGTTCTTTAATTATTCTCATTGGATCACGGAATCCGGCCATCTCAAGCGCCCGTTTTAATGGAATCATATCTCGGTCATAAAGAGTGGCCATGTCAACAATCGCATCAGAACGGGACTGTGGCAAAATCGAATCCCAGTCAAACTCAACTTCACGCATCACTGGGCCGTAGTCCTGTCCGGTATCACCATCATGAGCCATCATAAACTCAGCTGCCTCTGGGAAGAACTTGATCGTATAGGACTGGATTCTTTTGAAAACATCTTTTAAAACCGGAGACCATTTAATCCTTATCATGTCAACGAGATCCGAGACTGCCTGGTACTGAATAACACCGATTCGTCCGGTATAAGGAGCATTGCCGGCTGAGATGGCAATTTTTGGAAGACCAAGATTAAATAAGTGATCCATTGTCCGATTAAGGTATGCTTCAGACGGAAATGGATTAACGTTAGTTTCAAGCTGTTTAAAGTCGGCGTTTTCTCCTTCAATGAATATTGCCTGGCCGCTTCCTGGTTTAATCGAAGTCGTATCAAAATTTGGCATATTCAAAACAACATATTTTATGTTGGCGCCAATTCTGATCATATCTCCTTCATCAGATTGTCTATCGTTTAATTCAACCTGTGGATCGATCAGATCGTCGATGTAGGACTTTGACCAAGGAGAACCTGGATTATCAAATGAATGGCCGATTGTCCATGGGTTGTAATCGTAATCGGTTTTTGAGAACTGGACAACATCTTTATTAATCATGATAATGTTGCACATTTTCCAACCAGGTTGACCTGTTTCTTCATCTCTTACTTTAAGCCAACCCCAGAAATCCGCTACCCAGGCTTTGGGAATTTTGTCATCTTTACCGGTTGGAGTTTTACGAGAGGCAACCGAAGTTGACGCAAAGACTCCATACTGATCGGTATGAGTTGATTCACTGGTTGATTGTTCACGGTCAAGTTCAACCGCCTCAGCTTTATAGCCGTTAAATTCACGGGAAATTTTTTCAAGTGTCCAGAGATCTTTATAGATAACCCCTGAAAAATTTTCACCTGATGCATCATCCCAAACAACGTGGAGTTTTTCCAGGTTTTCCGCATGATAGATTTTTATTTGTTTCCCTTCCCGCTCATCAGTTTCAACAACAGTTTTTATAGCAAAGTCTCCGTCCCGAAGTTGAATACTGACATTTCGAGGAAGTTTAACTTCCCAGAATTTATTGTCTCTTAAAATTTTTCTAATCCAGTTTTCTTCACTCTCCGCTCTTATCGATTCAATTTCATCAGCTTCATCTTCCGGAACGATTTTAAACCTCATGGGTGAAGTTGAAAATGCCTGTTGGATTCTGGCACAGAAACGGTGGATATAGTTAAATACAGCCAGGATGTGGCCCTGTCTTTCTTTGCCACGAAGGCCGACCACATTGGAATAAAGATGATGACGGCCCTCAAAAAAGTCCCGTCTTACCCGATAGATTTTTTCACGGGCATCGATGTCCCCTTTGAGAAAATCAATAAGCTGGTTGACTAATTTTTGTCCAGCGGCCATCTCCTCATTATTGGCATCCATGATGCCGCCTGCCCCTTCCGGTTGATTAGTTTCCATAGTTTACTCCTCTTGGAATGGTTGAGCGGTACATATCTAAATCTACCGCTTTGTTGTGGGTTGACATCGGCCTTCGTTTCTCAATCCAGTGAATGCCCATATAGATTGTTGAGATTCTGTCCTGACGAAGTTTCTTGTCGTCCAGGGCATATACCTCAAATTGGCGCCTCAGTTCACGTAATTTTGAACTGGCTTTCAGCCATCCCCAATTTTTAACTAAGTCGATCTTTTTTCCATCCGCTCCCAGTACAACTTTACGGCCCCTCCCAACTACTTCTTTGAGCGAGCCAACTGCATAAGCCTTTTCCTGTGCATAAGATTTCTTCGGGCCTGGAAAACCGTGTCCGTATAAATCTCTAAAAGCATCTGCAGCATTTTTACCACCCAGTGATCCTTCATCAAAGATGAAAGCGGTATTACGCGCTTTGTCCTTGAAGATCTTATACCAACTTCTAATGAGTTCATACTGCATCGTAATCGGTATTTTCTCGCCCTTAAACGCCTTATGGAAAACAATCTTATAAGGCAGTTCAAATCTCTTTCGCTCCCAATTAAAAACAAACCGATTATGTTCGATTACTGTTGCGGCGGTCTCATCTTCAGTCGCTGCTAAATCAACGATAAATACATAACTGCCATTTGGATTTATTTCTTCAGGCTTTATCGAAAAGCCGGACTCCGCATCGTAAGGGATGTCATCATTAAAAATCTGATTGCATTCATCCCAGGTGAAAAAATGATCCTTGGCATCTACGTATTTTCCGTAGATAATTTGCTGGCGCAACCGCTCATCAGCAATGTTTTCAATTTTTCTTATCTGTTCTGGATCCATAAACGGATTGTCATAAACTGCTCCATGCTGGACATAATAATCTGAGGCATCGCCGTTTTGCCGTATATCCTCCTCTGCCTCCTCAACCAGTTCAAAGTATTCGATACCGCGGGGCTGGTGGGTTCCCAGTAAATCAATCGATCCCTTCCAGAAAAGGACACGTGGCAAAAGCGTTCCGTTGACAAAAAGTTTCAGTTCCGGAATATCTCCGCATTCGTCAGATGAAACATAAGCCAGTCTCATTCTTTTAAATGAACTTCCCAGATCGTCGTATGACCTGATTAATGTCCTGGCGTTATTCCACCAGACAATTTCCGGCGGCTTATTAGTCGTGTCAACGTAATCGGCAATCGCCCAGTCTTTTAAAACTGATCGGTTGGTTGTTCCATCAGGCATCAGAACTTCGCCCTGGACAATTGATTTAATCGCCTCAAACACACCCCGTGAAACCTCGTAGGTTTTTCCGACATTTAGCGTTCTATAATCAATCGTATTCCAGGTGGTGGTATCGGAAACTCGGCCATATAACTGCGGCTTGACCACACCCTGATAGATATGCTTCATTGCCGTGATCATGGTCTTTCCCCACTGGTTTCCTGGATCCAGTAAATTAATTAACTTCCAGGAATTTTTCAACCAGCGCAACTGTTCGTGATGACGGTCAACCGGCAACCCTAAAACCTCACTGGCAAATATATCGATCCGCCTTGCCCGTAAAACATCAGACAGCTGCCATGGGTTGAGAATCATGATTATCTTGTTTTAAAGGTGCATCCTCACCCTTCAGAATTTCTAATTTTTGATATGCCTTCGGTTGCAAATCCCCGCCGCAGTGCGGGCAAACTTTAGGAATCATAAAGCTGCCAAAGATCATTGTCCAGGCCAGATCCATTTGTTCTTTCTTCATGGAGATTTCCTCGCGTTTTATTTTCACCAATTCACTTCTTAACCAGTCAGCCGCTTTCAACTGTTCCGGCTCCTCCAATATCTTTTTAAAAACACGATAAGCCAATTCCCGCTGGGCTTCTTCAAACTGAACTTCACCCCGTTTAAACCGTTCAAGAAAGTCAACTTCGGTTTTTGAAAGTTCACTTGGCGGATTTTTAATTCCCAGTTTTTTATTATTCCGCTGAAGTGTCATTTTTAAAGAGTCCGGTTTCATTCCAAGAATGGGTGCAAACCTGTAGGCAGTTGATCTGATGCTTCCGGTTTTCATCGAATCGATGATTTGATTGTGGAGGACTGGATTTGTTTTTTTTAGTTTGTCAAAAAAGTTCGGCATATGAACTCAATTAAAAGGAAAAATATTCAAAAAGTCAATTGGACACCTACTGGGAGGGGTTATTTGGATTGCCGGTTATTCCCATACCCTGAGTGGCTCTTACCCTGTCAATCATCCCGTCGTGGCGCTGACACATGACTGTCAGATTGTCCATGTTATGAGTTTTTTTTTCAACAATCATATTATTTTCTGTAGCATGCCGGCCACCGCCATGAATATGTGAAATAACCAACTTTCCTTCATGATGATCCCCTGGCGGCATATTGTAATGGCAGTAAGCACCTTTTACTTTAAAGATCTCCTCACGGGTAAAACCAAACCGAGATCTCTCCATCGCCGTTTTCTGAAGCTCAAGCTGATGCTCATGTAAATTAAATCCGGTTGTCATAAAGTACAGGATTACCGTGGTTCGTACAGATTAATCGAATGATTGATTAATTGCATCAATTATCTGATGTGGAATTACCACAAATAATCCTGCAATTTCAGTATTCACTAACCATTGTCATTTGTCAATAGGACAGTAGTACCGTTATCACGTATCAGCATACTGAGGATTGGAAACAGCAGAGACTGATAGATAAACTCGGTACCAATGTCATCAAATACTGTATCACAGATACCGTAATACTGTCAATAATGATACTGTTCCCGTGGCACAGTAACACTGAATCCAGGCTACTGTGGCAAGGTGGCAGGGAACATATTGTGAGTGTGATAACGTACCCCCCAATGTCATTTCCAAATCGACACTATCCCTACCCATGCCGGTGTTACATTGGAAACTGCAAACAGTGGCACGGATCAACAAAGAAACAGCCAGGCCAGTGGCACGGTTGCACGGTGGCAAGGTGGCAGTATTGAATAGGACGTCGCTAATTGAATCATTCAGTATTCACTAACCATTGTCATTTGTCAATAGGACAGTAGTACCGTTATCACGTATCAGCATA
>SCLI03000197.1_pt1 | contig 39618 bp, 58 predicted proteins | sample 7268041 | NCBI WGS metagenome assembly SCLI03 (sample SAMN10721081, study PRJNA514188) | viral metagenome | isolation source: depth-stratified mine tailings core A | place: China: Fankou Pb/Zn Mine tailings | collected 2017-10 | reverse complement strand
GAGCGAAGGCACTTTTCGAGGGGCACCCCGAACTGCTTGATAAGCCAGCTGAAAGAGCCGTAGAACTCCGAAAGATCGGTAAAGAAGTCGATAACCAGTACGGCGAGATGAACTATTCAACATTGTTCGAAGTGAAATAACTCCAGGGCTATCAGCATTTATAACCAGCGACGTCATAGAGACAGCGAAGAAAGTGCCGGGCGGCGTTCGGGGTGTGTACGAAGCGGCCAAGAGAGATTTTCAGAACCTCTTTGCTCCTGAGACAATAAGCGACGCATCACGCAAAGCCGATGCCATCGTAGCCAAGAATATTCAGGATAAGGAACAACTCAAACAGGCGCTTCAAAAACAAACACGCAATCAGTTCTTGTTTTGGGAATCAGTGCCGGAAGAAATGCGGCTTCACGCAATGGACGCACTGGAAACGGGAGCGGAGCCAAGTTTCGGTAAGTTCAATTCCCAAGTAAAGGATCTGTTTACTCAATACCGGCAGCGGTTCGATAAGGACTTCGAGAATGAAAAGGGTATGGGTATCCATATCAACTACGTCTCGAACTACTTTCCGCACATGTGGGAAAATCCCGAAGCCGCGCAGCAGTTTTTCCGTGAGTACGCACAATCGCTCGGCAAGGACAAATACGCCAAAGAGAGAACAATTGATTTAATCAAACAGGGAATTAGCGCTGGTCTGAAACTTAAGACAACGAACCTTGAGGAAGTGGCACTCAAGAGAGATTTCGATTCTGCCCGAATGCTTGCACATCAGCAAACGATCAACGACCTCGAGAGCATGGGACTCGCCCGCCAGTATGACCCCTCGGCTCGCGTTCCGGGCGAAATGGTGGTAGATGCTCCAAACGGCAAACGCTACTCAGTGCCGCCGGACGTTGCACGGGTTCTACAAAACGCCCTTTTCTCACCCTCTCTCTGGTCCAACAAGGGAACGGTTGGCGTTGGGTTTCGGGGACTGATGGCGCTCAAGAATATGTTTGTGCCAATTAAGTTGGGGCTTTCGCTTTTCCATCCGGTTCACATTATTGGTATCGATAACGCGGCCCGCGCTGCCGTGACAATAGAAAAGGTTGCGGATAAAACAATTACCTGGGATCAGGGTGTAAAAGAAGGCGTAAACTCCTTTATCCATTGGACGAGGCCGAAGGGTTCGCAATTTCTTGATGCCTATGATCGATACCGTGTGAACGATGCGGACATGCCAGATGCCATGAAGCAGTCTGTCAACAACATGATTGAGGGGGGATTCAACCCGAGGCGTGAAGGTGTATGGAAAACGCGGGCAACGGATAGTTTCAAAAAGGCGCTCGCAGACGGTAACTATCCTGGGGCGGTGATACGTGGAGTGCCCGCCCTCCTTCAAGCGATGCAGACGCCCATATTCGATAAATGGATTCCCGCCCTTCGTGCCGCGCAGTTTGATTTTCGAGCGAAGGCACTTTTCGAGGGGCACCCCGAACTGCTTGATAAGCCAGCTGAAAGAGCCGTAGAACTCCGAAAGATCGGTAAAGAAGTCGATAACCAGTACGGCGAGATGAACTATTCAACATTGTTTTGGAACCGTTGGCTCCGTGATGTTGGGGTGGGAACGTCTCTGTCGCTCGGATGGAATCTTGGGTTTCTAAGAGAGTTCGGCGGGGCTGCCATTGATTTTGCGAAGGCCGGAAAGGATTTGTTTGCTGGTAATCTTAGCCGTGCCGATCTCACAAATAAGATGCTGTTTACGACAATCTATACCGCCGAAGCCATGGGACTCGGTGGATTGATGACATGGGCAATGACTGGCAAACCACCAACGCAGATGCTCGACTATTTTTATCCGAGAACTGGGGCCAAGAACGACGACGGTTCCGATGAGCGGTTGAGCACGCCGTACTACACGCGCGAGTATTTTATGGCAACGGATCACATAGCAAAAGAGGGACTCGTTGGCGGCCTGACTCAACTCGGTGTCAATAAATCGAACCCGGTCATAAATCCATTGATTGAACTCTGGCAGAACAAAGATTTCTACGGGTACCAAATAAACGATCCGAATGCACCAGCGCTGCAACGGGCGTATCAGATTGCGGGTTACATTGGTAAGCAACTATTGCCTATTAGCATTGGCAGCGGGTTACAAAGCCACGCGTCCGAGAAGGCGCGTATCGCGTCGTTCGCGGGTTTCAATCCCGCCCCGCGTTACATCACAAGAACCGGAATGCAGAGCAAAATAATGAATCTGTATGAAGAGAGGTTTGGCGGCGGTACTAAACCCTATTCGCAGAAACAGGCAGCGGATGCAAGACGAAATATTCTGAACTTGGTGAGGGGCGGCAACGCACAAGAGGCAGATCAGGCAATTCAAAACGCTGTCCAGGCTGGCATTCTCACGACGAGGCAAGTGCAAAACATCCGGCGCAGCGACAATGAACCGACCGACGTGTTCATGTACAAGCGACTTCCCAAATCCGACAAAATCGCCCTCTGGGACGAGATGTCGGAAGAGGAAAAGAAACGTTATCCGAATCCAACGCAATTGACCTCAAATCGTCGTTCCGTGATTAGAGCGAGGGTAAAGAGATGAATGTCCGTATAAAACCACTACCGGCAAAAGATTGCGCGTCCACGGGGCTGTTTGGTGGCAAAAATGGGGTCTATAAATCGCTTGAGGCGAGGCAATGAAACCACCGAAAGAATCAATGGTTGTTGTAATCGACAATGGTTTTTTTGTGGCTTTGGCCGAAAAGCTAACTGGTTATTTCAAGAAGGTCTACTACTGGACACCCAACTCTGCCGCGTTTCCAAAGGAAGCAGAAGAGGAAATAGGGACTGGTATAGCAAGGGTTGAGCGCATCCGAGGGAATATCGAAGGATATTTCGACAGGGTTGATGGATTTATATTCCCCGATTCTAATTTCACTGAAATGGCTCAATATCTCAAGGACCACGGAAAGTTAGTTTGGGGTGCGGCAAACGCGGAGTGGCTTGAGCAGGACAGGTGGAAGTACCGCGAGTACATGGAAGATAACAACATGGACCACCCGGAGACGCGGCGAATAATTGGCGACAAGAAATTGTTTGAATTTCTCATTCCGGAGAAGGATAAATACGTAAAGATTTCAAGGACACGCGGGGACTTCGAGACCTTCCATTGGATTGACGATAAGCATTCAAGATACAAACTCGAACAAACCCTTTTTCCCCTCGGTCCGCTCAAGGCTGACACCGAGTTTATCGTTGATGACGCGATCAATGATGCCGTTGAAATTGGATATGATGGAACGGTAGTCAATGGCGAATATCCGCCAATCGTGAGCTGGGGAATTGAGATAAAAGACAACTGCTATTTGGGGAAGGTAGAAAGGTACAGCAACTTACCGATTTCGCTCAGGGAAACCAATGCGGCATTGCAGCCTGTATTCAAGAAAGAAAAAACGACAAGTTTCTTCTCGACTGAAGTGCGAGTAAACAAAGATGGAAATTTTCTCATAGATCCTACTTGTCGCGCGGGTTCGCCCCCATTTCTCGCTGAACTCGAACTCTATTCGAATTGGCCCGAACATATATGGGCTGGAATGAACGGACAAGTCGTTCCGCTGAGACCTGTTGCCCGGTACATGGGATTCATATTCATCTACTCCGATGAATCGGACGATGACTGGCAGAAGGTGGATTTCCCCGATGCCGATAAGCAATGGTACAAGTTCTATAACCTCATCAAAATAGATAAAGAACACTGGGTTGTTCCGTTTAGGTATGAGCTTGGTGTAATCGGGGCAGTTGTGGCAATAGGGAATAGCCCCGACGACGTTGTGGCGAAGCTAAGAAAATACGCGGAAAAACTTAAAGGTGATGTGGAATTCAAATGGGAAGCGGTTGACAAGGCAATGAAGGCAATCAAAGAATTGAAGGTGAAATATGGAATCAACTTCTGACATGCCGGAAGATGAACGAGCGGCAAGCAACGAGGGTTGCGATAAAGATTCTGAAGGTGATGACTGAACAATTTTAAATAAGGAGCAAAAAATGAAAACAATCCTGTTCTTACTTTTATTTTCCGTTGTGGCGTTGGCGCAATACAACGGCGGCCAAGAGGGAAGCGTAACAGCCACGGCGGGACGCTACTATACCGCCGTCAGCATCGAGTCCACGCGGTACTACACGGAGGGCATAACGCTGTCGTTTGTCAATCCCTCAACGAATTCAGACACGTTGTATATCGGCTACTCGACAAAGATGGCTCAGGTTGACACGACGAATGTTGTGCCGATACTGCCGGGTTATATCTACACGACACCACCAGTCATGTGGTCTGCATTCTGGATAAAGTCGAGTAATGCAAGTGGTGGCACACACTACTATTACAGTGCCACAGGAGGGAAATGAAATGAAGACCTTACTGTCGGTTCTACTATTCATTAACATCGCTTCCGCTCAGACTGGCGTCGGGCTGCATCCAATCCCAATCTTACCATTTAGTGGTGCAAGTTTTGATACGGTTGCGATTACGAACCGTGGCAAACATGCGATTCCATTCAATATTCTTAATTCAAGTGGAACAAGCGTGGCGAAGATTGATTCAAGCGGCCTCATCAACGGTCAGACGATTTCAAGTGCGGCGAACTTCACGGGGAGTTTGACGGCGGCGGCGACGATTACAAGCAACGATATTTTGGGTTTTGCGATAGGCACATTTCCATCTCACGAGCGGATACAGTATAACGCAGGGGAGTTTGACTTTCTGACGGCAACGGATACGTGGGCGAACCTACAGGCGAATACCGCGACATTTAACGGCAACCTCACCGTCAACGGGACGGGGAGCAGCTATTTTGCAGGGTCAGTCGGCATCGGGACGACGGCGCCAACACGAACCTTAACAGTGAATAGTCCGACCAATGCTTTGATAGGGCTAGAATCTGCCGATGTTGAGAAAATGATAATCGGGTATTCGAGCACTTTCGATGGCTTTGACATTGCGAACGCGGGAGTGGCCGACCTATTTATCGTCCAACGCACTACCGGCAACGTCGGCATTAAAACCGTCGCACCAATTGCCACACTGGATGACAGTGGATCGTTTGCAACAAGAAACACATCACAATCAGTAAGTTATATTGCCGGAGCAGCGGATAACACTATTTACATGACGGCACCATCTGCTGCCGATACCGTTTTTCTCCCCACCGCTGTTGGAATATCCGGCCTATGGTACAAGGTTATGAAGACTGACGCAACCGCAAACAACGTTGTCGTACGGGCAAGTGGAGCGGAGCTTATCAACGGAGCTAACTCTTACGCGTTAACCGCACAATACAAGTATATCACCGTGCAGAGCAACGGCACGCAATGGTACATTTGGGGGAGCAACTAACATGAAAAAGCTGATACTCGTTTTCGCTTTCTTCGCAACTGCACTTTTTGCGCAAGAAACATTTCTGAGACAGAACCTGACGACCACCTGGATTGCTCCGACTTCCATGCCGGACAGCGCCGGAACTTATGCACTGGACGTGCATAACTATGGACCTGATACCCTTGAAGTATCAATACCCGGTACGTTTTATCAACTCATACCACGGGGCACAGCGAACTACCTCTTCACATTGGATTCGCTGCACACAAGCGTATTGTGGCGGGCGAAGAACTCAACAACCGAAGTTTTGTTCAGGATACACAAATAAGTGCTACAAAAGAACATCGACATAACAAAAACCCGAGGGGCTTGAAATGACACAGAAACAGATAACAATCAGTTGGCACATGGTTACGTTTATGATCGGTGTCATTTTCGGTGCTGGCGTTCTGTTTGCGACAGTGAATAACATGAAGGCATCGAGCTATTCACGCGAGGACGGGAAGGTTCTCGAGCTGAAGATCGAAGAATTGAATCAGAAGACCGACGCGATAATCAACTATCTCCAATCGGGGAGGTGGCCGATAAAGTACACAACTAAACCAAGGCGGTAGGGATGCAGACCACCGGACTCTTCACGATTCATCAATTTGATATTCACGTAAAACGACTCGGCGAACCGATCTATCTTTTTCCGTTTGGTGACGTTCACCGCTCAAGCCCCATGTGTTCAGATGAGCGCTGGCTTGCATATTGCGATTGGGCGGCACAAAAAAAGAACGCCTATTTCCTCGGTATGGGCGACTACGATGATCTGGCATCAACAACCGAAAGGGTGATCCTGACGGATAAAAAGCTACACGAATCAACGCAAGAGGTTCTTGAGGAACTCTACGTGAAGCACACGAAGAATCTTGTCAAGGAAATAACCTTTATGAAGGGAAAGCTAATCGGCCTCATAGAGGGTAATCACTGCGCGGTCTTTCGGAGCGGAATCACCTCCACACAGCGGATGGCAGATATGTTGAATTGCAAGTACCTTGGCGTTTCGGCGTTCATTCGCCTTGTGTTTCAGTATTCCACAATGAATACGGCGATTGACATCTGGGCGCATCACGGTAAGGGTGCCGCAAGGCTTATAGGTGGTTCAATTAACAGGGTGCAGCAAATGGGCGAGGCAGCGGAAGCCGATATTTACCTGATGGCTCACGACCACAAGAAAGCCGTTGGCATGACAACCAAACTTAGGCTGTCCAAGAACAACAACGGATTACCGCATCTCAATCACCGCAAACAACTTTACATCCGAACGGGGTCGTTCCTGAGGGGCTATGAAGATGGGCGCGTGAGTTATGTCGCGGATGGCGCAATGAATCCCACAGATCTCGGTGTGGTGAAAATCGAGATGACACCGCAGCGTACATGGAAGGAGGGGCGCGATACTTACTATGTCGATTTGCATGCAAGCATCTGATCGCTATCCCTGTCCCCCGAACGAGTTCTCCACCGATCTCGAAGAAATGCCATCAATACACACGAGCCGCGCAACGGAATTACTGTACTATGATCAAGTGAAGATCGATGGCAAAATTCACAACGTAAAGAAACAATCAAAACCAAAGAAGGAGTAATATCATGTTTCAGAAAGTATTCAGCAGCTGGAAAGTCTGGGGCCACGGCCTTTTGCTTGCGGTGCTTGGAGCTTTAGCCGCGGCATTCACCGGACAGAGTATCCCTGGAGTCTCAGAGGTCAACATGCTCATCATGGTGGCTCTCTCGGCCGGAATCGCCTACCTCATCAAGAACGTGTTCACGCAGACAGTTCCTAATGGGAGCAGTCTCTTTAGGCTCAGCCTCGTTGATGTAGGTTATATGGTGCTTCAATTCGTCTTAACGGGGATACTGACAGCGGTCCTTGCGACCCTAGCGACCTGGCATTTTCCGACGCTTGCGGGACTGGAAGCTATCGCATGGACGGCAGTCACAAATGCGGTTGTCTACCTTGCGAAAAATTTTGTAACTAATTCTCAGGGTCAACTCGCATCAGAGCCGACAAAATAATCGTGCAAAATCCAGAGTGCTCATCTTCTCCTCTCTGGTTGCTGGGGATGCCGCTCATCGGCATCTCTGGCTTAAATAGGGAATACCATGAACAATAAACTTATCGGCATCAGCATCGGCATCGTTGCCGCAGTTGCGTTTCTTGTGGCTGGATATTTCTATGTTTGGAACAAGTCAGCCTCCGAGCGGGATACATATTGGCAGTTGAAACTTGCTAATGCAAAGCACACGACGGACTCCATTTGGGTACCCTCAAAGCCGGACACGGTGAGGGTCATGATTCCATCTAAGCCCCTTGCTCCAGACTATCGACAAAAGGTTGACAGTGCATTCAGTGCGGGTATTGCGAGAGGTGCAGACTCACTGAGACGCTGGGTGAATTTTCTTGCCCAACCCCTTGACACGCTCCATGTTTTTCCTTCAAGGGACACGCTTTATGATTTCTACGCTCCGCTCACCCATGACTGGCATCCGTCCCTTCACTTAGCTCCGAGGCTTGCGGTCTACGACACGGTTTGGTATCCGTTGCCTCCGGTAACAAAGAATGCCACGTTCACGCAGGTCGTAACTGGTGGCGTGGTTGGTGCTGTTCTCGTTGAACTGTTTAGAGCGTTTGTATTGAGGAAACCATAGTGAAAACTATTGCCCTAAGCATTCTGGAATGGCTCTGGTCACGCGAACCGCAGTGGCTTAAGCCGTATGACGAGTTCGTTGCTGGACTTTGTGGGATTGCTCTGCCGTTCTTGTTTAACCTCATCACACAGAATGTGTTAGTTGTGTTACTTCTAACATACTTAACATTCAACAATCTGAGTGTATACTATGAACAGAACTGGGATCCGCACGGTTGGCAGGATGGTAAGGATTGCCGTGCCCGCTTGCCGGGACTCGGCGTTGCAATGCTAATCTGGATTGGAGTAAAAATACTGTGGAGATGACACCTAAATTTGAATATGCGTTCTCGAAAACATTTCCCTGGGAAAAGGGTTTTGAGTCAGCGGAAACGGCAGCAAAGATTCACGATTCAGGCGGTGCTACAATGGATGGCATTAGCGATGCAGGCGACGGAGTAAGGGACGGCCTCGCAAAATATCCCCGCTGTGGCATCGTCAATGTGCCGATTCAGAATTTGACCCTTGACCAAGTGAGGGAAATCTATTTTGTCTACTACTGGCAGGTCTGTAAGGCGGAATATTTCGAGGATACAAGACTTGCGGCGCTCGTGTTCGATTTGTTCTTCAACCAATACTCGATCGGTGTGAAACTTTTACAGCGGGGAATCAACTTGTTCTTTCCTGAGGCGATGCAGATAGCAGTTGACGGCGGAATAGGGAGTGAAACCATTGCCCATGCGAACTCCTTGGTGGCAGTCTCGCTTGTGAACAAAGTTGTGGATTTGCGGACAGCGCATTTCAGGAAGAAAGTCCCGTTTCTTCAAGGCCTGGTTGACAGGTCGGAAAGCTTTAGAATCACAATCATTTAGCCGCCTCTGTTAAGAGAAGTTCGAGTAGATTCGTTATTACACCCGTTAGTTGCAATGCGCGGTATCAAGTGCGCGGCCTTCCGTGGCCGCGCTTGCCTTCGTTCCATCACTCTGCCTTCGTGAAGTCCAAGTAGTATTCTTCCCCGATGTGGAACTGGCCGAGTAGAGCGGGATTCTGAACTGTGATGCTCAAATCGGCGGTCGGCGTGTACTTCGCGTAAGTGTTGTTCTCATCGCTGCCATCATCCGGGTAGCCGTTATTCCGTCCGACAGCGTGGAACTTGAGGTTCTCGCATCCATCGAATTGGTGTACTTCGGATACGCGCATCTTTGCTCTCATAGTTGGCATGGTGTTGCTCCTTTCTTGTTGTTGTAATTGTTCAGAGAAATCCCCGACGAAACTTGCAAACCGAAAGTCTGCGTCGAGTGCATCCCGTTCTTCCTGCGTCATATTTTTCTCCATCGTTTAAGCCTTTTATTGCCGTCGCCCGCCGTCCATGCCGGTCGCCGCCAAGCGCACGACAACTAACAAGGGCAATCACGACGGAAGCCTCAACTTCGCTGCGTGATTGCCTCGCCCGTTATGCGATAATGGCACTATTTATATTTCCCTTCGTACCATATTGCGTATTCGTCGGCGGCAAGTTTCGCCAAATCGTTTGTGCGCATCATAACGGCTTGCGGGTTGTCGGTAGCAATCATAAATCCAGCAGCGAATGCTTCTCTTATGCGAAGTTCTTCTTCGGAGCCAGTACGCATAACAGGCGGAACATCGCTCGTCTTCGGCAAATCAGCTTTGACGTTTATAGCCGCGTCCCATAACCGACCGAGTACGTCCCGGCGCATCTGGTCGTCGTACAGACCTCCGCCCTCAATCGCTTCACTTATTGCTTCATCTTTAGTCGTTTTTCTTCGCTCTCTTTCTGTCGGACAAAGCCGATTTTGATGTTCCGCCGCGCTCTGCGACGATGAGCTTATAGAGTGGCCGTTCGCTCACCGTCCCCGATTTCCGAATTTGCGAATCACCAACATGATGGGCCAGCCGCTCGGCGTACCTTCGTACTTTGGCGGCTTTCTTCCCGTGGGCATATATTTCATAAGAGATACCTGCGCCACCCACGTTCATCGCTGCCGTTCGCCAGTGGCGTCCGTAGTGTGGATTCTTTGCCAGTGCTCTCTCATGCTTGCCCAACCGTCGAGCCGAGCGCCCTCTATTGCTCGGTCTGCCCATGTTTGGTTCCTCTCCTTACTTTGCGGGTTGCATTGCGCGTCACGCCCCTTTCGAGGCGGCATCTATTTGGAAGGAAGGGGTCAATCACTTGATTCCTCCGTTAACTTCTCAATCTTCACTGTGACTGTTTCCACGTCCCGCTCTTCTTGGGCCTTCATGTGCCTCACGCCGAGTTTAGATTTAATTATGAAGTCGCCACAAATAGCTTCTCGAATTCCATCAAAAGATTCCGCGATTTCCTTGTGCAGGGCATTGTATCGAATGGCAGACGGATGAAGTAGTTCGTGTTCCTTGACTTTTGCATTGAGTTCTTCGTCCTCGACATTTGGGATCACTTCACCGTAATCCATCGGTGGATTACAAAGCTTCTGGAAAAACGGGCAGCGCTTACATTCTACGATATTGTCCTTGAGAAAGTCTGGCGGCTCGTGCTTCACTACGGCATCACGCACGGCTTCGGCTTTCTTCAATAACGATTCGGCGTAATCGTAATCGAGCTTAACTGGCACGATGCGTATTTTTTTAGCCTCCTTGGATTTGAGGATAAAAATCGCATCTTCAATGCCGTGGAGCACCATATATGTCTGAATTTGAGCGTACCATTTTTTATAATATCCTTCGTTGAAATCCCCGATGGTTTGTAGTTTCTCCCAGGCGTAAGGGGATACAGTCTTAATCTCGGCTATCATCTGCTTGCCCTGGTACTCAAGAATGCCATCGATTGATCCGCTGATTCCGAGTTCTTGCCAAGATGCTGTGACTTGAGACTTAAGCAACTCGAATCCCAATTCGGAAAGGTAACGGCGAACGCCAGGCTCTTGGTCTACGCCCTCTTGGAAGATTGCAACCAGATCGGTTGAGATGGGATCTAAGTCGCCCTCTGTCATCATGTAATATATCCGGCGTGGACAGGGATCGCCGATGCCGCTTGCCCGGATTGAGCGCCATTTGTCACGGTGAGATTTGTCGCGCAGGTATTTCTCTTGTGCTGACTCAATGGCGCTCTTAATATCTGCGCCTATCTCAACTTGCTCATGTTCCATCATTCATCATTCTCCTTATAAATTCGGCGTGCAGAGTCATCGCCTACCATGACGACGCTGAGAACTCGGCACCTCCCGACTACGGGCTTTACGCCTCTCAACTGTCCTGTCTGCACGCCTAGTTTCATGTTTATTGCCCTATATCTATTTGCTCGGCCTTGGGTTTCACCAACGGGTCACTCTGCGGGGCAATGGTTTCGATTTCGACAACCGAAACTTCCTTGGCGCTGAACTGCAGGCGGTTCTGATATTCGGTCACCGATACCTTTTCGCAATGCAACCACTTATCCTTCTCAGCGCCTGGAAGCTTTGTTCCCCAACAGGACACTTTTATCGTGGCGTTGTTGTCGGGTTCAATGAGGAGATAATCTGTGATTGGGCTATCACCGTTTTTTGTTTTGACCTTACGTTCGGTGACATTTGCAATTTTTCCTTGCACATTAATGATACTACCGACCGTCGCCTGGAGTGCTTCAACGATCTTGAGGTTGCCGGTCTTGCCTCCCTGGGAGCCGGTCTTGAACTCAACTTTAGCACCAGCTTGTTCGGCACCATATCCAAGTTCTTTTAGGTCATCCCATGTCAGGCCCTTGAGTCCCATGAGCTCCGTTACACCACGACTGAGCGCGTTTTCGCGCGCTTTCTTCCGAGCGTCTCCACGAATGAGACGCGCAGCGATTTCCTTTGAGCCAGTGCGCTTTTCTTCCTTTGCAAGGATTCCGGCATCGCCCTCCGCGCCAGTGAAGAACTTATCGACTGTCGAGCAATCGCCCTGTGAGACTGTACTTTGACCCATCCATTCGATTTGCATCAGGCAGTCGATGAAATAGTGATCACCGAGCTTCTCTTCTTGGAACAGCGCCTCACCGACCTTAAAGCCGCGCACGGCAGCCATAATGCGTGAAGCACCTTCACCCTCGAGGTAAGGTTTTCCTCCAAAGTCAATCCAATCATGTTTCTTGGTTGCCTTAATAGCAGTCATAAGCAGCTTCTGTCTGAGTTCGATTTGTTTTTCGACGAGCCTCACGTAATCATCGGTGAGTAATATCACGTCGATTTGCTTTACGCTCGGAACCGCAAGGCTCCGGGTTTCTGTTTTCTCGCTGATAACTTCAGCGTTCTCTACTTCACTCATCTCACTTCTCCTTTTTATTTAAAAGTTCCCAAACGCTTTTTCAAGCGCATGCCCGAACTGGTATTTGCCGTTCAGCCTACGCTCGTACTCTTCCCGACAATGCCACTCGCGTTCCGCGGGCTTGTTGTCATCAGGCGTGAAAGGCAAGCATTCGTCTTTCCATGCCCAGTGGTCTGTGCCATCATGTTCGCAGTCTATCAATAGTTTCTCCGCGTGGTCAGGACAAAGATACGCGGTGACAGTCGCTCCAGATTCTTCGATTACCCGAAACCTTGATGCTGCGTTCTCGCAATCATTGACATTACATCGTTCACCGTCAAGCGAGGACACATCAAGGCTGCGGAGGTATCGTGCTTCACGGTCGGCTTCGATAGAAGAAAAATCAGTCATAATTCCTCCTTCGAAAATTGGAGCAACTGGCAGGCCCGGAATTCTCTGCACGCGCCTCGCAGCCCTTTGACGTTGCGTTAACCCGTATCGGACAGAGCTCAGCGTGAGTTCCTGCGGTTTGACAGCGGCGGTTGCCCTTAAATTTTTGGTTGGATTGCTCGGAAGGGACAAATAGAGGCCGCCCCTCCCAAGCGGGGTGTGATAAGCATGCACCAGTAAAGGTGAGGCTACCCACTCGGTTGAGGGGCGGAAATAGAAAGTCAAGATGTCTGTTACTGGTACTGCTTATCACGTGATAAATCTAACTCCTGTCCTTGGTAGTGTCAAGTCTTTTTGAGGATTTATTTTTCCGAACCACGCGGTAAGCATGCGTCGTTTTCTGGGCCTTATCGCACCATGACGAAATCCAACGCTGTTTGCATTCACGAAAGAATGTCCTCCCGCAACGGGTGCAGTGGTACCGGTACGATCTCATTTCTTCGCCTGTGCCTGTTGCCATTTTTTGATTTCCGTCGGCGTCATCTCACGGAAGTGATACTCCGACTGCGGAGACGCGAATTGCATGTGGCGCTGTTTTTCTTCCGCTGCCTCCTTGTGCTTGATTCCGTCGATTACAACTTCCCACTGGATCGCGCCGATCGCTCTTGATTCAATTATGTACATTCCGTTTTTCCTTCTCCGGTTTTCTGAATTGCATGTGCTCTTTGCAGTAGTACATTTTGTAGCCGTCTTTATCGTTTCCCAGTGGTACTAACCTCGCAACAGGGCACTTGCAGGCGGTTGTTCCTTTGTCCTTAGCGCGGCGAGTCATAAGAAACCCTCGCACAGCATCGCAGTCCTCCCGCATTTACTACACGTTGCGGTAGGCTCGTTGTCGGTGTATTTTCTCATCGACATCGTTTCATCGGCTTTGACAAACCGTCCGCATTTTTCGCAGACGGGGATAAAGTACAAAACGCCGTCTTCGCCAAAGTCATAGACCACGCGGCGGACATTTTCGTAAGTGCAGTCGTCGATCATTTGTTCGCCCTTATTCTATACACCCCATGTCCAACTTTTCGCCCGTTGAAGTCGGAATACTCAAGGAGGGGTTTTCCGTCTATATAGGCTACGATCTCAACTATGCCGTTGCTAACCAGGTGATTCAGGCTCCGGCAAACTGACGTGTCGGGCATGTGCAAGACGATTGCGATCTCGTGACGCGATAGCGGTCTCTCGCTTGTGGAAAGGAGTGCAAGGATTTTTTCGTTTTGGTTGTAGAATCCCGGCTTGACCGTCTCGTGGGCTTCGGCTCGGACTTGGCGTCCGAAGAAAGGACGTTCCACTTCGGCGGTGTTATCTAACGCTATCGTCATCTTGCTTTCACTCCCCTCCGAAGAATATGTTCACGCTGTCCTTCCTAACGTAGAGAGCGTTGTTGGACAGATCGCGTATGACGGATGAGTCGAAGAGTTTATGAGACGCGACATCATTGCTGACGTAAGACGTTGACGAGCCGTAATGCTTCGACGTTGACGACTCGTAGTGCTCCGAGGTTGATGACTCGTAGTGCTTGGACGTCGAACTGCCGTAGTGCTCGGACGTCGAACTGCCGAAGTGCTCGGACGTCGAGCTGCCGTAGTGCTCGGACGTTGAACTGTCGTAGTGCTTGGACGTCGAACTGTCGTAGTGCTTGGACGTCGAACTGCCGTAGTGCTCGGACGTCGAACTGCCGAAGTGGATGCTCTGCCTATCCATTAGGATATGGTTGCCGCTGAAATAGATGTCATGAGCGGTACACAGCTTCTCGCCAAACCACTCACGAATTTCGTCGGGGGTCATCATGTTGATGGAAACCACCCAACCGATGTTCTCTTTGATAACTTCAAGTAATGCCGATGCCGTCTTGGACTTTAGCGCAGCCTTATATCCTCCGGAACAAGCACCCTTTTCTTTTGCACGCTTTAAAACTTTCTGTTTCAGTTCATCAAAGTTCATTTTGCCTCTCCTTTCATTTTAGTCACCGTGCGCAACGTGGAACACAGGGCAGATAACAAACAGGAAAAAGGCGGTTCAGTCATCCTCTTCGCGCTCGCGCCTCGCTTTGGCACGCAGGGCATCGGCAATCTCTTTTTCGCTCACTTCTCGCGCCGACATGCAAACCGCTCTCTCACCAGCCGAAAAGGCGGTGCCACTAAACTTCATTTTTGCCTCTTCGGGTGAATCGGCTTCGACAAACGACGGACCATACGTTGCCGTCATACTTCCATAACTAACTTTGTAGATAGACATTTTACATCTCCTTTCAAAATCTTTTTTGTAGTTCTTCCAGCGAGCGGATTACGATGTATTCACCGCCTGCTGCTTCGAGCGCGACTTGGAATTTTTTCTGGTTTTCGGACTGGCGTCCTGTCGGGCGTTTAAACTCAAGGGCAATGAGTTTACCGTTCTCGACGGCGATCCGATCTGGTAGCCCAGGGTAGGCACCAAGTCCCTGTAGAATCGGAAAGTTGAAAACGCGTTTCCATTTCAAATATTCAACGCTCTGGCGCTTGAGTCTGGTTTCGGGGGTTGTTTTCATTCCTTTCCTATGCATGTTTTGCGTGTTGCGTTGTTCCGGATGTTGGGCAGCCATTCGCGAAGCGATGAATCGGCATCACACTCCAACGGCTTGGTAGACGATGCCCATTAACGGTATTTCTAACGAGTTTAGGTCGATGACCATATACCAACATCTCTTTTCGCTCTGCATTGCCTCAAACTTCGCCTCTTCGACGGTATCGTATTCTTGCACCGCCGCCTTCTCTCTTGGCTTCTTTGTAATGAGAAGGTACTGTTTCGTCCAATCTTCCATGTTTTCCTCCTTTTGCCGATTCAAAACTCGCTTCCGCTCATTAGCGGGCTGCCCAACGTTGCGGGCGGAATACTGCCAGTTGGGAGAGCCGCTCGCTCGCTTCGCGAACGAGCGCCCAACATGGCAGATGACGTCATGCCAGACAAAAAACCGAGGCGATACCCCGCGTTAACCGTGTAGCATGGGCGACCTCGTAAGGTGCGGGTGTATGCCATCCCATTCAGGTTTTCTACCATATATCGCCTCGTGTCTGTCACGTCGTCATCCGCCCGCAACGTTATCTGAAACGCGGCGCACATTTTTCCAGTATGACGAGCTTGTTTTTCTTAGTGAGTCCGCACGGACGCCAACCCGCTTGCTTGAAGCAATATCCTGGATTTGTGGATTTAATTTTTCGTGCGTTGACGTAGGTGTATAGCCGTTCGTCGGGCCAGCGTGCCCATGCGATCTTCTCCGCTTCAAGAATAAGTCTCGATGAAAGTTGCTCTCCTTCGTTTCTAAACACGGCGCAGTTAATTCCTGTTTGCCCGCTATCGTCTTTGAATTTTCGCCAAACGAAAAGAGCCGTCGCATCGGGAGTGATGAGAACAAGTTTCTCCCCTGGCCCGACGAACAACTTCGGGCGCCGGCCGTCCTTGTATGGTCGATAAGAGTAGTGCCGTTTAAACAGTTTACGAGCATCTCCGTCTCCATCTTTTATTTCGATCCATGTTGCAAATTCAAAGTACATTGATTTGCGTTTGCGCCGCGCATCAGATAACAAACATAATCACGACGCAAGGCTCAATCGAAGCGACTGCGTGATTATGTCCCGCGTTATGCGATAATGGCACTATTTATATTTCCCTTCGTACCATATTGCGTATTCGTCGGCGGCAAGTTTCGCCAAATCGTTTGTCCCCATCATAACCGCCTGTGGATTGTCGGTAGCAATCAGAAATCCAGCGGCGAACGATTCTCTTATGCGAAGTTCTTCTTCGGAGCCACTACGCATAACAGGCGGAACATCGTTCGCCTCCGGCAAAACGGCTTTGACGTTTATAGCCGCGTCCCATAACCGACCGAGTACGTCCCGGCGCATCTGGTCGTCGTACAGACCTCCGTCCTCAATCGCTTCACTTATCGCTTCATCTTTAGTCGTTTTTCTTCACTCCCTTTTCTTTTTCGACGATATTGCTCACAAGGGCTCTCCTTTCCACTCTGGGTGAACGGTGAGGTGGTAATGCTGGGCATCCGAGCGGAGTGCATAACGCGGGATGTTAGATTCAGTCTGTACCATGATAAAGTTTTTTGTTCCAAGTTCGGCGATCTCGTAATAGGTATAAAGTCTAACTTTCTTGTCGAAGCTAATAACGCCTGCAATTGTCGGTGTTGGATAGGGACAACTATCAACGAGATTATCCACAGCCGCCTTTAGTCGTTCTGATGAAAATCCGTGAGCGGCAATGCGCTCATGTAGCAAATCGTACCATGACGCAGGGAGGGATGGGAAACCTCGCCTAATTTCGTAGTCAGCGGCCGCAACAGCTTCCGGAGAGGGAACGCTTGGCGAGTAGATGCTAACCTTGTTGTCTTCCTGTTCCGAAATGCTTCTCGTATTGATCCGCGAAGAACTTAGCGTCAAGCTTTGGTTGTCCGTTGTTTCCATCTCTGTCCCTGTACTTTCCTTCTAAGATTTTGAGATAATTGTTGCCCGATAAAAAGACGAAATCGAAATCCACTTGCCAACCTTTATCATTTTGCCCGCAAAGGAATGCGGATTCAGTTATGGATCGGAGAATGGCAGTAAAGTCAAATTCCTTTTCTTGGAATCTCGCGCGAACCGCGGCCTTTCGTCTAGGAGACAATTTCTTTATTCCCGAAAGGCCGTTCTGTAAGGCAAAATCATTCCAGTTCCTTACAACTTCAGTTTCAATATCATTTTCATTTCTATTTTCATTTTCATCTTCATCTTCATCTTCATCTTCAGTGTTTAGGTTATCCCCTTGGTTGATAATTTGGTTAACCTCACGGTTGAGATTTTGCTTAACCAAATTAGGGTTACCCCCCATTTTTCCAACTTTTTTGCGTATTTGCCGGATTTCTTCGTCTTTCACCATGTGCCTCGAATAAATTGCCTTGTCGATTTCTCGGATCGAGCACACCTCATTCTCAATAATGTAGGTTAACCAGTTACTGGAATTTTGGTTATCCAAACCAACCATTCTCACGATGTCTTCCTTTGAATAGGGTTTGCCGTTTGGCTTGACCAATACCCCACGCTCGGTTGACTCCCACATATAACAGAGGCAATCGAACCAGAGTCCACGATAGTCAGGTGGCATAGCGCGTACTTCAGGAGATTTAAGCCAATCGCCTGTGTACCATGGCATTGCGGGCAGGTCATTTTTTTTAGCCATTGTTATGTTGGATGTTGAAACGTGGATGGATTGCGTGGATCATTTCGATTTCGCGCTTTCTGTAATTATTTTCTGGCTGGAAATAAAACCGAACGTAATCATAGATTTCGCGCATATGCCTGAGAACCTCATGGCGTTGGTAGCGAATGCGGAGGTTTTTGGCTGATCCGACATAGACGATTCCGATAAGTTTTACCTTTTGCCATCGTATCTTATACGCAGCAACAAAATATACCCCTGGTTCATCGGCGGGAAAAGCAAAGTTGGGATCATAGGTATTAGGTGTGAACCATTCTGGCTCACGAATAACGAGTGAGTTGGATTCAAAGAGCACAGTTGGGTCTTTCGCCATTCTACTTGTCCTGGTCCTCCCACAGCGGCTTGAGCAGTCCGATCAATCCCCAGGCCGCGAAGAATTGCACCGCCATTATGAGCCAGAGGACCGCCCACGGCACCGACGCAGATAGCCCCGCATCGATGCAGCCGAAGATTGCCGCGACGGAAAAGGCAATCCTTGCCGGCACTCGCTCCCTGCGTTTCCGGATCTGTTTGATTCGCCATGCGCGAACGTAAACTATTTCCTCGTAGCATTTGTCGCAGAACCAGCCACCTCGTGCCTGCCTCTGTCCCGTCCCGCTGCAACCGCTAGTGCGGCAGAGCATGCCCTGGGCGCGATATGGCAGCCGGGTATGTGGTTCCGCGTCATGTCCATTCTCAGCCGAGTAGGTTCGCGGCGACTCCTGCAGGTCAACCACCGCAGACCGAATTGTTTTCATTCTTCTGCCTCCTTAAATTTTCCCGCCGCAATGTTCAGGTGATTCGGGCCTGTGCCCCGCGGCGGGAGTGATGAGGGTACGGGGCAAAATTATCGCAGTTGCTTAACCCTATTTATTTTTTCCTCAAACAGTTCAATCCAGGGCTTAGCGCTCAGGTCTTTATATTGCTTCCACGCCGGGACTTTCGCCTCTTCGTAGCGCTCCCACTTCGGGGCGGCCACCTCTATGTACTGCTTCCATAGCTTAGCCTCCGCCTCTCGGTACCGCTTCGCCGCCTTAGCCGTCAGAAGTCCCACCAGGGACTCGTCAAATCCGCGACGCTTAACGTGCGCCATCAACGCTCGCGCGCTACCTGCGCAACGTTTGTACTCCTTTGCGAGGAGCACCTCGTCGGCTTTCGACGGCTTTCCGCGTTCAATTGTGTAATCGTTCCAGCCCCTTGTGAAGTTTGATTCAATCGAAATCACCTCTTGCCCCGCACTCCCTTCCGTCCAGCCAGCCTTTCGGAGCTTCGAGTTATTCTGTGCAAGCAACTCGGAATCCGAGCCAACTCCAGACAGCAGCACTCTTTTTGTTCTGCCGTGGACTTTAAATTTTACGAGGCTAATGATGACGCTTTGGCACATTTTTATATCTCCTATTATTTATCACCAAGCAACTTTTTCATCGCGGCTCTTGCCGCCTCTGCGGTTTTACTCTCCTTCATGTCCCGCAGTTTACCTATTTCGCTTGCGTCAAACTCAATCGCAGCGTTGGCTGCGTTAGAGACCTTTGCCTCCAGGACGTCGAGATATTCGCGCAACTCCAAGAGGGGACTGCCGGGCAAGAGACGATTAATGATGTAACTCAGCCGCCAAGTCGATCCACGGTATTCAACTGTTCGAGACTGGATTTCGCGGAAGAACGCGTCTAAAATAATCCAGCGTCGGTCAGTCTCACGCTCTGTGTCCGTGTGATGTGGCTTGCAGCGGAGACGGATTTCTTCGACTACGCGTTCCAATTCGGGTATGTCCCGCCTTGTGATTTTTTTCGAAAGGTTCATCTCAATTTTCCCTGCGGACGTGACAACAGACAGGCTTAAATGCTGTTGTCGCTCTTTTTCTTGTAGCGCCGTGTAATGGTTCCTGTGCTGTTTTTGGTTCTGCATCTCCACCCCGGTTTTATTCTTAATTTCGGATAAATAGGCGGAGGGGAGAGTGAGAGGAGTCATTTTATTTTAGTTCTTTACAGTTCCCAAAAACGCTTGTATGGCTTCTCGGTAAAGCTGCGCCTCGGTTGCGTAGTGGGAAGCGAGGTTGAAAAACTGTTTGTACTCTTTATCCTGCCTATCGAAGGTGCGCATGATGGAGAGAGCGTAAGCGGACTTCTTCAGCGCGTTTTTTCGCGCTTGTAGAAGTTGATATGCTTCGCAGAGCCTGAGGTGAGAGCCGACTTCGATGGCCTGTTCTGAGGTCGTGATGGGGATCATTGTCTACCCTTCGTTCTCGTTGCAGAATCTGTGCTGTGTAACTCTGTAACTTGCGTTACGACAGCGCAGTTCAAGGGGATCGTGTTTTCGGATAGATTGAGTGGCGTAAAAAAGCTAATCGCCGTCCTCGGCAGCTGTTGTACAGGATTGCCAAGACGCGACTCTTGCCTTGATGTGATCGCGGTACCGAGGGCGGCGATTAAGTTTTGTGGTTGGGCTCTTCGCGTTTCCTGTACCATGATGTTTAATCTACTCTATCGATTTGTTAATGTCAAGAGGTTCCGGATATTTATTTTTGTCGAAGCGCTCTTGACGGGCACTGTCGTTCAGCGTTTTCACAATGCGGTCTTGCTCGCGCTCGATCCAGTCCAGTTGCGCGGTCAGGTAGTCGCGCTTGGTGCCGCGCTGGCGCTTGAGCGATCGTAGGGTGTCCTTGTGAGCGTGTGTCAAAAACGACAGTGCCCGTTTCAGTTCAGCTTGTGTTTTCATCCCTTCACCTCGATTCTGATTCCTGTCTCGGTTTTTCGGACGGACACGGATAGGCTGTGATAGGCTGCGTACCTGTAAGCTGCAACCGTCACACGTCCGCGCTCGGCGCTGGTGCAGGGAAGGTCAAGATGTTTTTTGCGGAGCAACTCCGCAAATGGATATTTAGATTGCATATTTGCCCTCTTAGTTTTGCTCGACGTTGTAGTGTACGCCCTCGATGCCGTAGCAAGAGCGCGTTTCTTCCGCGGTTTGCTTGCCGCTTGCGGCGATTGAGCTCGCGCAAGCAGCGCATAGCCCGTAACCCAAATCACGATTGTACCATTGTCGTCCCGTTGTGGGTTGCTCGCAACAGGAGCAGATTAAGGTTAGTAGTTCGCTCATCGTTTTATCTCCTTATTTTTTGTTTGCCCGGACTTGCCACACGGGCCGTGCATTAGTCCCCGCAGGTGCGGGGATGGCTCTGCTATTGCCACAATGTATCATCGCTCTCAGTTGCCCACAATGCGCGATGATATGCCTCGATATTGCCCAACTCGTTGCGCTGAGACGCTGCGAGCTGCTCGTCAGCGATGCGTTGTTGAGCAACATTGCCGTTGTAGTTACCAGTCCAACTGCAGCCACGTGTAATTGCTATCTCGATTACTGCCGTGCGTCGTACTCCCAGCAGCGGTAGTACGTAGCGGGCGATATTTGTCGGCGTGGTGTAACGATCGCACCAGCGCACATTGAGCGGCATGGGGTGAGCAATGTTGTCGATTACTATCAGCGCTATTACTCGTCTTGTTGTCATTGTCGTGTCTCCTATGCGCACAGCAGCAGCGCGACCCGCTGAGACACGACTCCCAGATGCGAGCCGGCCGCCGCCGTGCTGATTAATAATCCGTGTGTGTTGTCGTGTCTCAATCATCACGCCTGTAATATAATGTGCGTGTATATGTATGTCAATAGGGTAGGTGCATTTATTTTTCAAACGCGCAAATTTGAGCAAATTTTGCGCAAAATAAATTTTAAAAAATTTGATGAGACGGCCTCAAAGCGGGTATGTAGCAACGGACGTGCCTAACTCTTTATACGCACATTTCGCGCCGTTAATTTTCCGTAATTATTTATCGGTAATTATTTCCGATTGTATGTTTTACGGCACACCGCGTGCGTTAAGAGTCATTGGTAATTTTTACCGTGGTATGATGTAGATACTGTACCACCATGCTTGACATTGTCAAAAAAAACTGTAAATTGAAAGAGCTCCCGGAAGGTTGTGTGAAGGGAACCAAACTGTAAAAAGTGTACCATGATGCAAAATAGAAAAAATCATTATCAAATCAGACTCATTAACACTGACACTGTGTTATATCAGTCTGTACGCTATGCTGATGCGCTGACTGAGATTGAGCGGATTAAATCTAATGTCCCGCGCTTGCATGACACGTTTGTCAGCCTCTATCGTCTCTATGTTGATTCTAATCGTCCCCCAAAGTTCAAATTTAAGACCTTCCTCCCCAAAAACGCTTAATTCCTGGTCGGTAACTTTTACTCGAAAATAACACTTGACATTACAATTTACTTTAGGTAATATTGACCGATGGCAGACAAAATAGAAAATAGGGTAGGTGTAAAACCGATAATTCCACCGGAAAAAATATATCGCGGGGGGCGGAAAAAAGGCTCAAAAAACAAAATTCAGAAGGATTTAAAGGAGGATATACTCAAAGTTTTTCGCCGCATGGGCGGCGTGAGGGCAATGTTGACGTGGGCAAAAGACAATCAGACAGAGTTCTACACCCGCGTCGTGCCACGCATGATCCCGCAGACAGCGAGCATCACCGCAACCGTTGAGCAGACCGTTACGCACAGATTTGACCTCACCAAGCTCACGTTTGAGGAGCTTGCAGATATACAGGCAAAGTTGAGCAAGGCCCGATTGACCGAGACCGTGCAGGAGACGCGCAATTGAGACAGGTAAAAATTACACATCGTGGTACAGCACGGTTGTCAGATTGTCAGACAAGTAACATAATGCGCAATTCTACAACCTGCCATTCTGTCGGTTATTTAGACGCTGTCCAAATAAGTGTTTGCATCATGGAGCGGTCGTTATGACATCATGGCACGGTAATATTTACCGATTGATATGAGCGCACAACTCGACTACATACCGACCGACCACGAGCTTGAGATAGCCAAAAGCGCGGTCAGGTGTGAGTATTTTGTTGAGACGTATGTCAAGATTGAGGACCGCGACGCCGAGGGGGTCGCGATATTGTTTCGGCTATGGGACAGACAGCGCGACGTGTTGCAATCGTTTTTGTCTCAGCGATTAATACAAGTTCTCAAGGCGCGGCAGCTCGGACTCACCTGGCTCGCTCTCGCGTATGCGGTGTGGCGGATGCTGTTCAAGGTGGGTTACTCTGTTGTAGCACTATCCAAGAGGGATGATGACGCTAAGGAGTTAGTGAGACGTGTTACGTTTATACTCCGTCACCTCCCCGACTGGTTTGCTGTCAAGTGGGAGGCGACCAAGGAGACGGTTGTTATTCACCACGATGACAAGGCGGAGGATTCTGTTTTTCAGTCGTTTAGCGCGGGTCCGGATTCGGGACGTTCGTTTACCGCCAATCTCGTCCTAATCGACGAGTGGGCGTTCCAGCAATGGGCGCGGGAGATTTGGGCGGCAGCGTTTCCGTCTGTCAACCGACCGACCGGCGGACAAGTGATAGGACTATCGACAATAGAGCGGGGGACATTGTTTGAGGATTTGTGGACAGCGGAAAATCAGTTCGTCAAGATTTTCCTACCGTGGGATTCCGATCCCCGCAGGACGCCGGAGTGGTACGAGGATAGTAAAAGGGTTTTAGGTGACACGATGTTATCTGAGTACCCCGCGACGCCCCAAGAGGCGTTCGCAATCCCAGGGGGTGCATACTTCCCGGAATTCCGCTCACACATCCACCTCAAACCCGCGCTGGCAAAGATACCGGAGTGGTATCGTCGATACGTGATGCTCGATTACGGACTCGATATGCTCGCCTGCTATTGGGTGTACGTTGACAGTCAAGGTTACGGCAGAATCTACCGAGAGTTGTACGAGCCGAATTTAATTATCTCCAAAGCCGCGCAAAAGATAAGAGAGTTGACCAGCACCGAGAAGATAACCGACCACCTTGCACCACGCGATTTATTCAACCGCAGACAAGAGACAGGCAAGAGTGCAGCAGATATTTTTTCCGAGAATGGAATTGATCTCACAAGCACAAGCGTCGATCCAGAGCAAGGCGGGAGGATGGTCAAGGAGTGGCTTGCGCCTGTTGAGATTCTTGACGAGCAGACAGGCGACAAGGTACAGACCGCAGCGTTGACCATTGACGAGACCGCAGCGCCTAACCTCATGAGATCACTGCTCAACATTCAAAAGGACAAACACAATCCAGAGAGATGGGCTGACCAGCCACACGAGTTGACACATGCTATAGCCGCCCTGCAATGTTTTTGTACGGAGCACATAGTACCCGCAATCGCGCCGCCAGACCCAACGACCGATTTTGCGATGACAGAAGATTTGTCGGGGCCGAAGTTCAAAGAAACAGACTGGAGCGTGAGATTCTGAGATGAGAAAAACCAAAGGTAAGTTATTCGGCAAGCCACGAAACAAAGTTGTTAAACATCCTGGCTCATTCCGTGCAGCGGCAAAGCGCAGAGGGATGACAACCGATAAGCTTTTCCAGACCGTGCTTGCTCACCCGGAAAAGTACGACGAGAAACTCGTTGCGAAGGCAAAGGAAGCGAAAGCGTTCCACACAATGAGAAAAGAAAAGATAGCAAAATGACTAACCCCTTCATCCAAACCCGCATCTGTCTGCACTGCGGACATTCGTACATCTCGACTAATCCAAGTATGTGCTGCCCCGTGTGCTTTAATCGAATGACGGAACTGAAGGACAGGAGAGTGCCGATTTGTGATTGCAGGCGAAGGATAAAGAGCGACGTGGCTTTGAGACGTGTAGACACGCCAATCCTGGAGGTAGAGGTATTAGTTGAGTAACACAACCGACATACTTCAAACTCTGATGCCGGATCAGGCACAAGAGTCACAGCCACAGACCGAACAGAAGCCCGAAGAGACTCCGAAGGTTTCGCGTACACAACTTGAGAAAATCTGGAACGGTGAAGTCGAAGGTGTGTTGTCGGGTAACGACCTCATAACACTGCACTCCGCACAGTCCGAGCATTTCGAAAGTCTCTGGGCCAACGGCGAAGAGAACGAACGCTTTGCAATGGCCAGGCACTACAGCGCCGACCAACTCAAGAAAATAGAAGCGGCCCACAGGTCACCTATTTCTATTCCGATGATAGAACATAAGTATAACACTCTCCTTGCTCTCCAGCGGGCGAACCGAACGAGCTACCGTGTCGAAGCCCGGAACGATCCCAATGATGAAATCAAAGCTGAACTCGCGACAATCAAGATGCGGGACTGGGAGGGCATCTGTCACTTCGCTAATATTGAGGATGACGTGTTTCCATCAGGACTTGGTGCTGCATTCGGAGTAAGTGAACTCTTCCTTGATACCGATGAGATGGGTAACACAATCGTAAATGCGCGTGAACTCGATTACAGAAACTGTGTCTGGGACAAAAACGCCCGAACCTTCGAGAAGAAAGACGGTGCGTTCATGGCGAAGCTGGAGGGATATTACAGATTCCAGATAGCAGAGAAATACGGCAAGAAAGTTGCAACCGAGGTTGTGCTTGGCGGGTTCACGAATGTTGGCCGGGAGAAATCAAGCTACTTCGTCCGCTATGACGAGAACGGTTATTCCCCGCTTGATGTCATCTACGTGATAACACACTACCACAAGACACATCGGAAACACTACCATGTCATGTTCAATGATAATCAGAACATGAACGGACTTGGTAAGCAGATTGTGGTTGCGAAGTACAGACGAAAAATAGATGCGGATGAAAAACTGAGAGAACTTCAACTGCCATACCTGATGGCTGGGATCAAGCCGGAAGGTGAAGTCATAGCGAAGACTGAAGAGCGCCTTGACAAGTATGTCTTTACCTATACCACACTTCTTGAGTACGAGGAAACGGAACTCGAAGATTTCCCGTTCAGCCTATATTTCTCGTTCTACTACAAGGATAAGTCCTGGACGCTTATAGACCTGCTCAAGGACCCGCAAAAGTTCAACGATAAGCTGTTCATGCAGATCGACGCCTCTATCGGTTTAGATGTCAAGGGCACCAAGCAGATGAATGTCAAGAACCTTGCAGATGGTGAAAGTAAAGAGAGCGCCGTGGCAAAGCTCAATCAACCGCAAGAGGTGATATTCACCAAGAGTGACGCACCAGCAGTTCAACCGGTTGTCACGCAAGGCATGAAAGCTGAGTGGTTCCAACTCGTTACTTTCTTCGAGACCCTGATTGAAGACCTTGCCGGTGGTGCATCGTTCGAGGGACTTGATAAGAGCCAGAGTAAATCGGGTAAGGCAATCGAAGCCCGCGCACAACTCGGAAGACAGCTTGCATTCCTGTTCATCGACAATATGAGCCGGTGGAAAAAAGATTTCGGAGAAAAATACCTCTGGTGGGTTGCTCACTTCGAGGACGCGGAACGGACGGTAAGGGTTGCCGGTGCCGCGTTGACAAAAGAGATGCGTGCTGTTCTCGTGCAACAGGGTTTATTCCAAGAGTCCAAGACAAAACCCGGAACTGGTTACGTTACACTGAACAAGGAAGGGTATGCGCAGAGTTATTTGAAGGACGCGAATTTTGAACTGCTCGTAACCGAAGCACAACTTTCCGAGACAGACAGACAAGCGAAATTCCAACAGATGCAGGGTTGGCTGCAACTGTATGGCCCGCAGTCCGTGCCGCCGGAAGTCATGGCCGAGTTTATGGATTTGGATTTCACCTTGAAGCAGAAACTTATCAATGCCGCCGAGCAAGCGCAGAAGATGCAACAGCAGTTACTTGCAACAAAGGTTGACCAGAAGCAGCAGGAAATCAATGTCAAGAAGGCGGACGTAGTGAGAAAGGGAATAGAGTGAGCGAACCTCGCGCCACATATTCGCAGTCAAGTAATTCGCTCATTGAGGAATTGAAGTCCGTTCTTGACAAGCTCATGGCGACCCCGTCAACCGGGTACGGTGAGACGAAAATCATCTGGTACGACCACGAGATTGAATTCATGGACACAAACAAGAGACAGGATTTCAGAAAGCACGAAAGTCATGGTTGAGACCCGGCATTCCGACATTCGCCTCGTTTTGGCACTTGCGGCTAGGAACTACAGCAAGATGGCCGAGTGGCAGCAGTTGGCAATGTTCCGTCTGAGTTATGGACTGAGAGAAAAGACTTTCGTGAAGCACTTCGCACAGAATAGAAAGAGTAAGAGAAGCAAGTAGTTCTTTTAACATAAGCTATCTGTAATCAGAGGCTACAAACTACACAGGATCGTGGTGTCCACGGTCGGTAGATTTGTAGCCTCTTTTTTTTCACTAAATACAAGGAAGAAAACGCAATGGCTAATGAAGATCAGGCACCGAAAGACATGCCGAACATCTTAGCCGACATAACGGACGATAACGAAGCACCGCAGACGGACGAAACGCCTGTCGATGCTCCCGATCCGAACAATGACGGCAACGGAAATAACCAACCGGAAACTCCGCCGAGTGAAGAAGTAGTCCCTGAGCAACCCCCAGAGGACGAACCCAAGCCGGAAGAGAAACCGCCTGAGTCAACTCCGACCCCCGAACCGATAATTACGGAAGAGTTAGCTCAACTCTATCCGACGCTCAAGCCTCATGTTGGTAAACACCTAAAGGAATTTGCCAGCCACTTCGACGCGCTTGTGCGGAACTATCAAAGAGAGCACAATGAAAATCTTCGGTTTCACTCAACCCAACGCGAGGAATCCGTTCTTCCAAAGGAACCAGAAAATCCGCCCGATTTACTGAACGATCCCGCAGCACTCGACCCCTATCTCGAACGTAAGATCAATAAGAAGCTCGGAATAGTGACCGCGCCCCTGCAACAACTTCAATTGGAACGAGCAGCGTCATACGTTACGCAGCGCGTCCAGGGTGAACTTGGCAAGGACACGGACGTCGAGGCGCTGGTTGCGAATTTCAAGGAAGAGATAGGCGAGATTCCTTTTCCAAGTGCTGAAGCATTGGCAAAAAACCTTATCGCGTTTCAACGCGCGAAAGAGCTGCCAAAGTTGAAAGCGAACGAGGAAAAACGAATACAGGAACAGGTCTACGAGCGCACCAAGAAGGCACTCAAGGACCAGTCCGTGAAAGCGGATAGTCCTGTTCGCAGGGTTGAAAGAGAGAGGCCGAAGGATGACATGCCAGACATTTTGAAAGACCTATAAGTAAGGTCAAGGAGTTAATTAAATGGCGGATCCTTCTATAATTACCGGAGTAAGGAATACCGGTAATCTCAACAGCACTTTTTTCCGCCCCGATTGGGAGCGCAAACTCCATTTAATCGAACCCGGACACACTCCGTTCTTCGAGAATCTATTCTTCTCCGAGAAGATAGCTTCTCAGGTAGTGACGAGTAAAACCGGTCGTTTCGACATCGGGGAGGATCAGTACGTTCCCGCACTTGCAGCCGTAACCGCAAACTTTGCGGGCGGCGCGGTTACGGGTACAATTTCCGTTACAGTCGGACAAGAGGTAGCATTTAAGAAATACGATGTTATCTACCTCGAAACATCCGATACATCAGCACGCTTAACGGCAGACCCGGTTGCCGGAAGTGGTCAACTCGTTGTCAGTTCGCTCGATGGTGTGACCAATCTTGGTGCCGTAAATAGCGGTGACAATGTGATTTCGCTCGGCGGAATGGTGAACGAGTACGGCGGAGTGCCGACCTCGATTACTACAATACCGACGAACGTCTTCAACTACACATCAATCACCACCGCGTCAGTTTCCTCAACTGGAACCGAACAGTCGGGCGAAAGTTGGACGGATGGACTAGAGCACAGAGACCAGGTTAAGAAAACAATTCTGTGGCTGAAGCAGCAAGTAGAATTGAAGCTTTTGCTTTCACCTGCGCTCGCAAGGGCAAGCGTGGATAACTACTACGCAAACCAGACAAAGGGCGTGCTTGGCTTCATTAATACCAACAAACAGAGTTACCAGGGCGTACTTACCAAGGACATCTGGGACAACTTCCTACAGCAGGTGTTCACCTCTAAGGGCGCGACCGATACCAAGACTGTTTATGGGGGTTCTCAGGCCATCGCGGAAGTCACAGCCGTTATGGACCAGAAGCTCACTCGCTTGCAGAAAGCCGACGATTACATCGTGAAGCTCGGCGCAAAGGCGGTCGGTTATATGAGTCCATTCGGATTCGTAAACATCGTTTGGGATCCGATGATGATCGGCAAGTTTTCCAAGTATTTCATTGTCGTCGATGAGCCCAGCCTGAAGTTAAGATACCAAGGTCCTGACCTTAAGGGACCGCGCAGATTCCGCGTTGAGCCGAACGTGGAAACCCCTGGGTATGACGGCAAAGTTGACAAGATACTCATGCACGTCGGCATCGAAGTCGCAAACGAAGAGAAGTTCGGCGTTCTCTACAGAACCGCATAAGGAGATGACACAATGAAAAAACTACTTTTTCTTACATCGCTGCTTATAGCGTTTTGTTCTGCGAATGCTCAATGGGTAACCAACGTCGGATCGTTTAACAACTATCCGAAGGATATGGAAAATGGACGCCTGTTCACGTTCGTTGCCACGATTGATTCACTGGACACGCTTTACAGTCACAGTTTCAACTTCGGCACGTATGAGAATAGTGACTTTATGGCCTATCCGATTTCAGCGTCGTACTACATCACAAGTGCGCTCGGCAAGCCTCACGTCGAGGCTGTCATTCAAGGCACGAATGATGGCGGCACGACTTGGATTACAATGGATACCATTGTGGTGAACGACAGCGCGGAAACAGCGGTGTTTGGTTCGTTTAACCTCAACACCTTCCACGCGACGGCGTACAGACTTCTTGTATGTGGTATGACCTATGGAACCGGAGCTACATCCGCAAATAGGTCTGATACCTACATGAAGCTCTACATCTTCGCCACAAAGCGACCGTTCAGGTAACAGAAATGACAACGAGTGCGGCCTGTGCGTAACGGGCCGCACTCCAAATAAGAAAGGAAAACGTATGGCGCTATTTGTTTCACATCATCCGAACTACGCGACCTCTCGTGATTCCATTATTTGCCAGTTTACTGCCTACGGACATCTGGGGAAATATGAGACCGAGGATGAGGAAGAACTGGAAGTTCTGAGAACAAGTAAAGCCTATGGCAAGGATTATTGGGAAACCAAAGACCTTCCGAAGGATGCACACGCAACGGTTCCGATTCATCAAGGCGTGAGGACGGCGGATGCTGTAGAGCCGATATTGTCACCAAAGGCAGAACCTCCAACGCCAATTGTACCTATAGGGCGCAAACGTTCGAAGAAAAACGATAGCGAGATCGATCAATGATTTCAACGGCTATGCTTGCGTTAGTCAGGACGTGGCTTCAAGAGTCGACCGCGGCGTTTTGGTCGGATGCTGAGGTCTATACCGCACTCTCGACTGGCCAGCGTGAACTCGTCAGGATGGCGGTCAAGGACTATGAGCAACTGTCAATTGTAAATCCGACGACGGACGTGCTGCACATACTCGTGCCGCTCCAGAAGGCCGGAGCAATAACAATCACGAGTTCATCGGGAAGCCTCCCCAGCGACTATCTGCATTTGATTTCTGGTACATTCACGCCGACAGGGGGGAGTGCGACACCGATACTCAGACGCAGACAGAATTCGGCTACGGCGGCGTCACAGGTAAACACGTTTCTTACCGGAACCGCCGCGCATGAGTATTACGCCTGGGTTGCCGGCACAAGCCTGACTCTCGAGACGTCGGGACTTGCAGGCACGGCGAACATAGCCTATATCTCAATTCCCGTCGACATTGATGCTACGCACAATGCCACAATCCCGGATGATTTCCATAATGCCGTCTGCCAGTTCGCTTATGGACAACTACTGAAGAAAACCGAAGATGAGACGCAAAAGAAATCGCAGATAGAATACGACCAATTTCAAATGATGAGGCAATAACGTGGGACAAACACTTGCTCAACTACGTGATGAAATTTATGCCGATTTTCCGCAGATAAGAGCTAACACGGATTATCCAGTTGCGCGAATAGTTCGCTACTTGAACGAAGCGCAGTGGTTCGTACAAACCGAATTAAACGGTCTTGGAATGAAGAAGTGGGAATATTCTGCGGCATTGGCGCTAAGTGCCGACGGTTCATATGCGGCTCTCTCATTGAAGAAGGGCGCAGTGCCAACCGATATGCTGGAGAGTCCATCATCCATAATTCTGATTTCATGCACCGGCGTATCCAAGAGTGGAATAGCATCAGGTCCCGGGGTCGATCCGAGAATAGCAGCGAAGAACTGGAACAACTCTTTTATGGCTCCAACAGAAAGCGATCCGGCGTTCTTCCGGCTGTCAGGTTATATCTACCTCGCTCCATCGACCCTTACTGCTGCGACAATTCATTACCTGCAAGCATTGACGGCAATGGCGGCGGACGCCGATGTTTGCGGAATCCCTGTTGAGTTTCAGAAGTTTGTCATTCAACACGCGGAAGCAAGCGTCAAGACCGCTCTCGACAAGAGTGCTGATATGAAGCAGATGGAAACCGAAATCGCTAACGGACTGACGGAGCAGTACAACAAACTACTGTCTCGTGAAGCCACAGCACAAAATGAAACCAAACAGAGTATTCAATTACAATGAAACTCAGTGAAGTTGTTGACGGCGTTATCCTGATGTACAAGACGCAGTGTATGTTGCGTAGGGTCAACTATGTCGATTTCGGCAACAAGCAATATGCACTCTGGTTGTCCGCCGGAATGGAGAAAACCCAAAGACGGGTTCTCGCAACCAAAAACTACAACGACCTTGCCGTTAATGGAACGATAGCCGACTACTCCCTTATCACCGATCTGAATATTACGGACTTCGGCCATGACATCAGAGTACAATACAACAACAACGACCTCGACCGCGTAAGTGCAGAAGACATACCGAATCCCACAGACCCAGTTTCGGGCGATCCGACGATGTATGCTATTTACTCGAAGGGAACGGATGTTCGCATAAAATTCGATACGCCTCCCTCTACAGACACACTTCCGAGGCTCTGGTATTACAGGAACACCTTTCTGTATTCGCCATCTGGAGTAAGTGCGCAGTCGTGGGGCACGTTTGACGGCACCACATTCAGTGGCGATTTCGCACTCGAAGATAGGTATGTCACTGCTGTTCAGCATTACGTTCTCGGACAGATATTTCCAGAGTATCTCGGAATGTATGAGATAGACATTGAAGAACTTAAGGAATCGTCAGCGAACTCCTATACACCGAAGACATACAACATAGGCGGATTCTAACGCATGGCTCAGATTGCAATCAAAGGCATAAAGAAACTTAACCAGTTGACATCACCGGAATTACTGGACAACAGCGAAGTCCCAGTACTTGAAAATATGGTGTTAAGTGCTGAGGACGGCGTTGCAATCGAGCGTAACGGGTTTACGATTTATAATACCAACAGCCTTGGGGGCATCGTTTCTCTGCACGATGTTGTAAGTGGTGCAAACGATTACCTTATAGGCGTTGCGGGCGCGGCGCTCTATGCCTCACTGCATGGCACAGGGCCGTGGACTTCGTTGATGAGCGGTTTAACCTCTGGTCTCAAAACGAAATCAGCCGTGTATTCCGACAAGATTTTCGTGACAAACGGCATCGACAAGCCTATTGTCACAACGATTACGAACACCTGGAATCCGGGCCTCCCGGCTCCCGACATCATAACATCGGGTCTGTCGATGGCGTTTGGTTCGCAGGCCGGTTACCTGACAGACAAAGCCAAGTATCTGTACTTGCTCGTTTATGCGACGGCGGCGGGCGAACTATCGGCTATTTCGATACCCTTCACAATGGTTTCAACAGCGACCGATGACCTGACCGTTGACTCGACTTACAACACAAACAAGTCAATTCAATTTACAAACCTGCCGGTTTCGGCAAACCCATCAGTAACGAACCTCTATCTGTACAGGACAACGGCCAATGGGAGTGTATTCTACTTCCTGCAATCCCTGGCAAACGGCACGACATCGTTTACGGATACACTGGCAGATACCGCATTAGACACGTCAAACCCCATCACGACGATTATATTCCCCCTTGCGGCTAAGTATGTGGCAAGTCAAGCCGATAGGATTTTCTGGGCGAATGTCATACTGCCGAATATTACGGCTCCGGGTTATCCCGTCATTCCCAATTCCCCGCGTATCTATCAGGAAGTCGCACCAACGTTGACGCATATCACCGCCGCATGTTACTATGGCACAGCGCTGTATATCTCGGATTCGACGGCGGGCGGTGTGTGGAAATACCAGGCTGGAGTTCTGACGCAAGTATATGTAACGTATTACTTTGCGTACATGGCCGTCGACACGAACACAAACAAACTTTACGGTGGGGGGGGGAATGCGACGGCGGGGCATGTCTTTTCAACCTCGGACGGTACGACCTGGACGGACACCATTACAACACCCTCTGGTTATGCTGTACAGGGAATGTATGGGGGAAATGGGAGATTATACGTTGGGACGACTAACGGTGGGACATCAGGATACGTGCATGAATATCTATCTAATATTTTCCAGGCGACACGATGCACGCTCGGTATATCGGCCTATCAGGCATATCCGGTGGTCATAGCCTTTGCAAATAACTATCTTTATGGTTCCTGGTTTAATAGTAACATTACTTATTACCATTATGGCGACGGTGCGACGGGGCAGCTATCGGGTTCCAACATACTCTTTAGATCGGCGACTACACTTGGCAATAGTGCGTATTTCTGCACGACCTATGGCGATACCGGGAGTTTAGGGGTGGCGACTGGTACGGCGTTCTCTGCAATATCTTATAGTAACTCAGTCTCTCTCGCCACCTTTAACTCTAACCTCTATCTCACCACAACGACAACACTTTACTCAAGTACGGACGGTACGACCTGGACGCCGGTACTGACCGGTCTTGCTGGTTACGGAACACTAATCACATCAGGTAATTACCTCGTAGAACTTGGGGCTTTCAACGCTTCGCATCTCGGTATCGTGGCCTCAACGCTGACCCGCACATACGGATTCAGTTACACATTCACAAACAATATTGAAAGCGGAATAGCTGCGTTTAGTTTTCTACAAGCCGATGACGTGGGAACAGCCGCGCCGGTAACTGTGTCCCTCTGGCTCCCTACTATTCCGTCGGGCACAACTCGTATCTGGAATAACTTCGACATCAACGCAATAAACATATATCGCACAGCGGGGACGGCGACGTACTACTATGTGAATTCGCTCTCACAGGGAGCGCTTATCGCGTGGCAGAGTGCAAACCCGGCGGTATTCTTCTATCCATTTATTGACACGACAACCACGGCCACATTGACAGGGGGCAGTACCTATCCGATCGGATTGACGGCGGGAGGTACGGCTAAGACGGAAGTCATATTCTCTGACGTTAATCTTCCGCTTCAGTATCCATACACGAACAGCTTCCTCGCTTACCCAGATGATGGCGACGAGATAACGGGGCTATTTGAAGAGTTGGACGGGCTCGTAATTTTCAAGACGAAATCCATTTGCAGAGCATACACGTTTGGTGACGTTCTGAATTGGAGCGTGGCCAAATTGCCCGACACGCACGGATGCGATGAGCCGTGGTCTATTGTTAAAACCCCGATAGGGTATCTGTACAGCAAGGAGAAGCAAATATATCTTTTCAACGGTCAGTCTTCGATGTATATCAGTCACGACATACAGACAACGCTGAACAGCGTGACAACATTCAACTGGGCTTCGTATTCCGAATCTCAGCAGTGGTGCGTTTTGGGTGTGACAATCGGTACGACGGCAACGCTCATCGTCTATGACATCAAGGCAAGCCAGACACTTGGCACAACGGTCTGGTATGTTTTCCCGTCGGTTCCGTCATCGAATATCGTAATCAGTCGGGAGAATGGAAGCAACGCCGGATTGATAATAACAGCCAATACCACACTCGGTACCACGGCATACTACGATACTACAACCTACACCGATTACGATCCGTTCCTCATGCCGTCGAAGCACGTCAGGACGAAGACCATGGGCGAGGGCGGTATCGCACTTATGCGACACCGGAAGATATGGGCCAACTACAATAAGACAACAGGCCAAAACATCACGATAACTCTGAACGATCCGGTATCAGGCGGTTATCGCTCCGTCACGGATTCGACTAATTCCGGCGACGTGGTGAATATGATTGCCACGGACAACATGACGCTTACCGGGACCGATCCGATCCAGTCACGCAAGGTTTATATCGACTTCTCCGGAACGGGACTGCATAAGTTCTACGGTTTATTGCATAGCTACATACAAATCAACAGAGGCTCACGTGGATAAGACGGCGCATGATTTATTGAACGACAACGGTTTTATACATGAACTCTCGAAGAGACTTCAAAAGTATTTCGGCCCCAAACCCCCGAACGGGCAGGGCGTTCCGATAACGACCGCGGTCACGTACTACGTTTCGGACACGTCGGGCGGAGCAACAGATAAGAAATTAACGCTGACGTATGTAAACGGTTATCTCACGTCGGCAACATTGGAATAGGAGATAAGAAAATGCCATATCCAACTCTCGACCCAAGACAGGGTGGTGGTGATGGCGGGGCGGTTCCCCCGCCGGCTACAGGAAACGGCGACGATTACGGAGTATCACTCGGAAGTCTGTACAATATCTGGCAGGCCCCGATGGCCGGAGCCGGAACGTTTCAAGGAATGCTTCAGTCTGTTCTTGGCCAGTATCTCCCGCAGGACTGGAACAATTCTCGATACAGGCCGGGCAGCAATAGTTCTGCGCCTAACGGTAGTCTCAATCTTTCACCGACTGCGTACAATTACCTGAAAAGTAATCTCGCGTCAATGTTTCCCGGCGACAGGGGCGAGAGTGCAAATGTGATGAATCTCCTTTTACGGGGTACGACGGGCCCGAGCGTAACAACGAATCCAAACGATCCAACGAACCCGCTTCCGCCTAACCCTGGGGGAGGAACGGGGAACACGGGAGACAATGGCAGCGGCATTACACCGCTTCCGGGTTTTCCGCTTGGTGGGCTGTTCGGCGCGCCAGGAGGCGGCGTAGTCTTAAACGACAACGGGCAACCCGATCCTAACAGCATTCAAAATATCATGCAGTCGGTCTTGCAAACGTACCTTGGTCAACAAGAGCAGCAACAGACGCAACAGGGTGCGTTGAGTAATTACCTCAACAGCATGATAAGCAACGGTCTTCCGAACATGGGACTGTATTACCAGACGGGAGCGAACGCAATCAACCAGGCATACAACACGCAGACCCAACAGCTTCAGGGACGGCTCGCCGGGCAGGGGATGGGACGTTCGGGCATCGGGACAGGCGCAATGGTTGACCTCGAAGGACAACGGGCAAACGCACTTGGAAATATGAGCGCACAGCTCTCGGCGCAGGACACAACTTACCGGCAGAGCGCGTTATCTCAACTTTTGGGACTAAACCAGAACGCGGCGACGAACAATCTCAATCAACTGAACAGCCTGAACAATCTCGGTTATAACGAATGGAGCGCAGTTAATAATAAGCCGGGCGTGAGCCCCGGACAGGTTGGGTTGCAGGCGGCAAGCGCTGGTGGCCAAGCAATAGGAACGGCACTCATGGCGCTTCTTATGGGGGGGCTTTAATGGATTACGGACTACTGCTTCGTCAAGGTAATTGCGTACTGATCAAGTTGGCCGGATATAGTTTTCTCGTTTTTAAAGGTTCCGACGTAACTGTAATTATAATTGGATCCCCCGGAATTATAGCTAAGACTAAGGGAAACACCCGGATAAGCACAGTTACCCGTTACCTTGACATTGTTCGTGAAGTCACGAGGAGCGCCATTATAGTTATACGTACCGCTAACCACGCCGGAACCCGTGATTTGTTCCCCGTCCTGATTAAGAACAAGGTTTGTACTGATCGTGTAAACCGTACTGGAACCCTTCCACTGTCCTGTAACCGAGGGATCACCAGGCTTAGTCGGGCTGCAACCCACAAAGAGAATGAGGGCTAAAAAGGGAATGATAACTCGCTTCATGTTTCCTCCTATGAAAAAGGTCGCAGTTAAAAATTTGAAAGTCAAGTAAAAAATGGCAATCACAGGAAATGACGTGACGGGGTTCCTTGCTGGACTTTTCCAGGGGGCGAACACCGGTCTGCAGTGGGATTTGCGGGAAAGACTACAGAAACGGCGCGACCAGGAGCTAATGGATCGTTGGAAAGCCATGGAGGACTACCGCACCACGAAGCAGGATGAGACAAAACAGAAGGAAACTCAGCAGCGCGAAGAGGCCGCAGGCCAGATAGGGGACCTCCTTCAGCGGATGCAGTCTCCGACACAACCGCAGAATGTCGGCATGATAAACATTCCGCAAGGTATAGGTGGGGCAATGCCCACGCCGATCACCGTTGGCAGGCCGACCACCAGCCAGGATCGCTCGGCGCTCATGGGGCAAATCTATAAACTCGCATATAGCGCGCCGGGGCTCGCGGGAATGTACCGGCAAGCCGAAGATGTGCAGAAAGTGATCGCGGCTCAACGGCAACAACAGCAATCGAAGGAGGCGCTTCTTGCGCTCGCGTCAGGCAAAGTGAAATCAACCGACCCCGCGTTCGTGGACCTATATCAAAACCTCACACCACAGGACAGGCAGAGGTTCGATTGGCAGTTCAAAAACGCATGGACGCCACAGGAAATGGGTGCCGTACCAGCACAGCAATACTCGAAGGATTTCAGCAAGCCAGAGTTTCAGGGCTACTACGTGCCGACGTACACAACACACAATCGACTGACCGGAGAGGACAAGGTTGAGTACGGCAAGACACTGATTAAACCAACACTCAAGGTCAGCAAGGATGGGCCGTCAGATAAGACTACGACACAGGCTTTACAGGGACTTGAAAAGGATTCGATGAAGGCAAAGGCCAATATTGTAGGAATGGGGCAGACGATTAATCAGTCGCTTGGCGTGCCGACGACGGTGGACTCTAAGTCGGGCGAGATAATATTACCCGCTGGAACGACCGACGCCACTGTGCTTGATAAGGCGAGCGAGTACAACAAGGCTATGAGTAATTACACCACCAAGCACAACGCGTGGGTAAGTTTCGTAAAAGACAATATGTCTGCGACAGCGAAGGAATGGTACGGCGGATTGTATGATGCGGTCGGGAAAAAGAATCCGTCGGCAAAAACCTATTTCTCCAGCCTGAAGGAATCGTACAAGAACCACGAACTCAGCCCCGATGATGTTTATGCGGCAACAGAACTTGGCAAGGCGCTGTATGAACTCAACAGTCAGCAGGTTCAGGAACTACTAAAGGAACTGCAACTACCAAAGCAGAAGGAAGATAACTCCGCTAGTGGCCAAGAGTAAGTTCACATACGACCTGAGTTTCGAGAAGCAGGATCAGCCAGAACGGTCTCCGAAGCTGGCCACCAGCGGCAAGGCGTTTACCTATGACCTCAAGTATGAGAAGCAGGCCGAACCCCCGAAGGAGATTCCGGTACCGCCGAGCAAGAGCGCGCCCGAATTTGTAACGAATGAAGTTGTGTCAACAGCACCACGATTGCCGATGAACGACGAGGCACTCAAGCTCGGAGAGAAATATCTTTCTACTCAGCCTCAGGGGCAAAGTATTATGGAAAACATAATGCCTAATCCCGCCGCCGTGCATTTGACGCCACAGCGAACGCTACAGGAAGCAACTCCATTGTACCAGCAACTAAGCCAAGCGTTTCCGGGTGTAAGTGGTGTTGCCGCAGGAATTGGACGATTGGGAGGCGGCCAGAACTTCTCGGATAAGTTACAGGGACTTCTTGGTATCGGTATGAGTACAATGCCAGAGGCGGTCGCGTTCAATACGGCCATGCAGGGCCTTGAGAAGATTTCTCCGAAGAGCGCGACGATAGTTAATAAGATAATGAACGCCCCGAGCACGGTAACGGAAGCATTGACGAAGAAGGACTTAGACCAGACGCAAAGGGATATTCTTGCCATTCCAAACCTACTGTGGCAGGGTGTCCTATTTGCGGGACTACACGAGGCAATCGGGAAAACGTTTGGAAAGGGAGGGACACAAAATGCCATTCAAGAGCAAGGCACAAATGAGAGCGGCGTTCGGGGGATACCTGGGGCCGGAAATGAAAAAGAAAGCCCGCAAATGGGCGGAGGAAACACCAAATCCGAAGCGGTTACCGGCGCACAAGCGCAAGTCGGGAGCACCAAAGCCACGGCCCAAACGCCACAAACAGCACCCGTCAACGCAGAGAATGTACGAGGGAATGCTGCGGGGATAATTCCCGAATTCAAGAATACGCAGGAAGCACTTGCGTTTGGCAAATCGGCAACCCCGGATCAACTTAAGACACTTCGGGACAGACTTACTCAGAAGGATAACGCCACCAATGACGCGATGGCGAATTATCTCAAGGACAAATCCAAAGAGAATGCGAACAGGGTTTCTCAACTTGCAACCCAGGCGCAACTTGACAGGGAAGCGGTGAATACGAAGCCAACGACTAATCAGGGTGGACAGACTCCTCCCTCACCAGCGCCGGGGATGGTTACACTACCTGAGGTCGAACAACGGATCAAAGACAGTGGAGCTTTGCGAAGTGAAATAACTCCAGGGCTATCAGCATTTATAACCAGCGACGTCATAGAGACAGCGAAGAAAGTGCCGGGCGGCGTTCGGGGTGTGTACGAAGCG
>SCLI03000179.1_pt1 | contig 40552 bp, 73 predicted proteins | sample 7268041 | NCBI WGS metagenome assembly SCLI03 (sample SAMN10721081, study PRJNA514188) | viral metagenome | isolation source: depth-stratified mine tailings core A | place: China: Fankou Pb/Zn Mine tailings | collected 2017-10 | reverse complement strand
GCGTCTTCGCGAACGGTCTGTCGCCATTCGTGAGCATCGCGGCGGCAACCGCAAACGCTCTAAGATTCCTACGAATAAACCAGCAATCCCCCGATCACGATCAGCAGAACAACAGCGCCACATACAATCGCGACAAACAAGGCGAGCGCGATCTCATACAAGGCTTGAAAAAAGGGACCGCGTAATGCGGTCAAGTTGGCCGGAGGGAGAATGCCCGGCGAAGAATCGAATAGCGCCGGAGTATCTGGCGCGCGTGAGAGAGGGACTGGTGTCGCTGCCCCCGAGCTGGTCCCTCTCGTCATGGCAACAAATCCAGCTTAGAGCGGACAAATTTGACCAAGCGGTTCCACGGGTAATCGAGCGTCATTTGATCGATGCGACGCTGCACGTTGCGTCGGCGCTGATAGGTAATCTTTGCGCTCATGGAGAGCGACTTCAGGCACGCCAAGTCCGGATCGATCGCGTAAACGCTGCGCTCGCTCTCAAAAAGATGACTTTCGATAACTTGGCGCGTAAGAGGATTGTTAAATGCTCGCAACCATTCAGAGTTGGATGGCTCCTTGATCCATTCGGCACTAATCCCGCCCGACGTTTGGAATGGCGACAGACCGTTCGCGAAGACGCGCGATGTGTTGGAAATCGCTTCCTCGGCAGCGGCCTTCGCGGCCAGCGGCGAGACTGCGGCGATGCCAAAGAATTTACGACGCGTGGCCGCTGTCATCCCCGCCTCCACTTTGCATAGCCGCAGATGTCTTGATCGGTGACGTTGTGAGCTTGGTCGCAAGGGCAATAAATCTCAGCGCCCGACGCTGCTTCTGGCGATTGACAACTTCCAGAAAAAGCTTGTGAACTCTGGCTTTCAACGGATGGGGGCGACGATGACTGAGTTTGAGCAAGGGGTGGTTGCGCGGCTTGCTGCGCTGGAAGTTCTTCAGGTGTCGGCGATCGGCTTGCTATTTGCGATGGCAGGTAACGATCCGAAGTGGGAAAAGATGAAGGCGATACTTCAGATGATCCGAGAGACTGGAGAAGCCGCATGGGGTCACTTGCCGAACCCGGTACAAACTGAGGCAAAGGCGGTACTGTCCGACCTGTGTAATCGGGTAGCTGAAGCGGCAATGTCACATCGTGCGCCCAGTCAAACGCAGTAGCCATGAACTGGCCGAGCGATATCCGCGTTACAGGCCCACTGAAGGTCGTGTTCATGCTGCACTCCGTCCGGTCGTTGATTTCGTATCAACCCGTGGTGCCAGAAACGGCTGTGCCGCAGCACTTAAATCAAATTGCTCGCACGCATCGCGGAATCGAAATGACTCGACGCGAGTTATATTTCTGTCATCATAGCTTCGGGAATGCACACGAGCGTTGGGGCTGGTGCTATGAGCGACGAGGTTCCGGTCTTCGATGCCTCCAGCCTTCCAGAAGTTCTGTTCGACGACATTCGCGACCTCAGCGTTCACAACGGTATTTTCCGTTGCACGCTCTACGCCTTCCGGATGATCGCGCCGTTCACGGAACCTATTGCCGTCCCCGTGATGAACGTTGCCATGCCGGTCGATGCTGTGCCGCCCTGTGCGTTCAAAGCACTCGACAAAGTCACGTCTCATGCAATCACAAGCGCGAGGGACTTCGTTCGCGAGAAAGTCACATCCCTTTTGAACTGAGGCCGTCATTGCGCGACGGCCTCCTGCGGCTCACTCAAATCCATGTAATCGTCGGCGGTGCTTTCGCCGTTCGTAAATTCCTTGATGTTCTTGATGGTCTCCCAATCCGGACGCAGCTTGCGGCGACGAATCCGGCTCACGGTCTCACGCGTGCGCTGAATTCCTTTCGCGACCTGATCGTCGTCCAGCCCATGGGCTGCCATGTAGTCTGAAAGATGCACCATGCCCCAAATGTACATCCGGCGTACAACGCACGTCAAGCGTTTTGTACGCCGGGCCGCATGTACAGCAATTTCAGGCATTTGCATCCTATGTACATGGCTAAACGAGTTATCCCGCGCCCGAAGCGCCCGGTGTTCCGCAGAACCTTCATCCGGCAGTGGAGGGAGTATCGCGGAAAGACCCTAGAACAGCTTGCCGAGGCTACCGGCATCACCCACGCCAGCCTTAGCCGCATAGAGCGCGGCTTACAGCCTTATTCTCAGGCGATCCTAGAGGCGCTTGCAGAGGCATTAATGACGGACCCTGCTAGCCTGCTCATGCGCGATCCAAAAAACGCAGACGCGATCTGGTCGATCTGGGACCAGGCCAAGGAAGGCGAGCGACGAATGATAGAACAACTCGCCCGCACCGTTGTAAAAACTGGCACCGACAATTGATTAAACGACATTTTTACGTAGGGCTAGAAAGCCTTCGTGGGATTGCCGCTCTGATGGTTGCATTCGGGCACATCATCCAATGGACAAAGAAACCAGAGTGGCCCAATGTTCTTCTCGCCCTAGGCAACGGTCCGGCAGCCGTCCTCCTGTTTTTCGTCATAAGTGGTTTTGTTCTGTTCCGTTCGCTTGAAGCCGGAACCACGCCGGCAAAGTTCATTTTCGGCAGAGTTAAGCGGATCTATCCTGCAGCTGCTGTGACCGTGTTGCTGTTCGCCGCTATAATCGGCGCTTTCGGTTATGATGGAATTCAAATTTCGTCTGGGAATATTGCCTTAAATGCGCTTCTCATACGAACAGATATCAATGGAGTGATGTGGTCGCTGAAGGTGGAAATCTTGGCCGCTCCACTCATTCTAGCGGCGTGGTCCATATGGAGCCCTCGGCTCGGCTGGGCTCTGTTGATTCTTGCGATAGCGCTTTCGTTCTGGGGAGCGCTTAATCGTTTCCTCGATGTGCCAACCACAGGGCTCCATGCGTTCGCGCTTGGTATGCTGGCGGCACATTACAGGGGCGATGCCGGGCAGCTTCGAAACACCCTATTAGTCGTGTGCGTCATGGGGTTTCTTTTCGCGCCCGAGATGACAAGCCGCACCTCGCACATCGGCTCGATTATATCAACGCTATTTGCGGGCGGCTTGGTGTGGCTAGTTGCCAATGGCCCAGAATTGCGCCTGCTTGGAATGCGCCCGTTAAGGTATTTAGGCCGCATCTCTTATAGTTTCTACCTGCTGCACCCTCTCTCCATGCTCGTACTGGCCTTGCCGCCGGTCGTGGATGGCATCCAAGCCGCCTTGGTGATACTCGGGGCCGGGGTAACCGTGACAGGGGTCTTTTTAATATCGGTTGCGATTACAGCGCCTATTGCGGCCTTGCTTTACCGCTGGATTGAGGTTCCCGGCATCCAGATCAACCGGAACCCCGCGCCCTATCCGGCCGCATAAGCCCCCGAAAAGCCGCAGGAATTTGTTCCTACTGTACATCCAAACTTCCTAGTCCAAAAAAATTGTACGCCAGATGCACATTCCGCTTGACGACTACTGTACATCCCGTGTACATTTTCTCCATCGAACAACGCGATGGGGCCGAGCAATGTCAGACCAGAAACCGATTTACCTCGTCATCGATCACGACGGCGATGTTCTGAACTGGGAAAGCAAGAACCAGTCGCGCGCCGCCGTCATCAAGGACATTTACGACGGCCAATACCGCCACAGCGGGCAGAGCATTATCGGACAGATCGTCGAAGTCTGCGTTGATGAAAATTCCAGCCGGGACGTGACTGAGGATTTTCTACACGAGGCATCTTTCGAGGATGCCGCGTGATGAACGAGAAATTCAAAATCGAAAGCGGCGTTCCGATGCCGACTCGAACTGGTGGCCGCCGATGCGTGTATCCACTTGGGAAGATGAGCGTTGGTGACTCTTTCTTGCTGAGCAAAGACGATCTTGATCGCGTCCGCACTGCTGTCTCGTACTACGGAAAACGAAACCATAAGAAATTTTCCATTCGAAAAGTCGATCCGGTCACGAAGGAATATCGCTGCTGGAGGATCGCATGACCAACAGCAAAGCTGCGCTTACGGCGGTTAGGACACCGCACCCCCGCACAGCAGCGCTCATCAACGCTTACGTTCCGAGCGCAGCCCATCACGTCACAGAGCAAGACCCGATGGAGACAGTCGAGTTTCAGACAGAGCATCTTCTGCGGAATCTCGCCTGCACGGTCGATGAAGTCGCAACGGGCTTTCGTGACAGTGCGGAAGTTCGGGAGGTCGTGATGCGCAATCGGGTTCGGTTGCTGCTCGCCTATGACGTTCTCGGGCGGATCGTGGACAAGGTTGAAGGGAAAGAGTGATGGACGCGCAGGAACTCTTCAATCAGCTCTGCCAACCCTTCCCTGTCGAATATATCCAATGGCGTGTTGGGCCGACAAATGAACGATCGGTGAAGGAAGGCGATCCAATCAAGGGACAGCCGCTCTGCTACATCGACAGTCGCGCGGTGATGGATCGCTTCGATGCAGTATGCGGTCCCGGCAATTGGCAGTGCAAGCACGAGCTTGGCATGGGGCGGATGATCGTTTGCCACATCGGCGTGCGTATCGGTGACGATTGGGTTTGGAAGTCAGACGGCGCGGGCGCCACAGGCGACGTGACCAAGGAATCCGAACGCGAGATGGCCGAGAAAGGCGCGATGTCTGACGCATTCAAGCGGGCCGCTGTGCATTGGGGTGTTGGTCGTTACTTGTACGATCTGAAGGCTCCTTGGATCACGCTGGAGAAGCGTGGGAAAGCAACAATCATCAACGACAGCGAAATGCGCAAGCTTAACGAGCTGCACGAGGACTTCGCGCACAAGGCGGGATGGGGAATCAGAGCAGGCGTTCAGGCCTACAAGGTTCTCAAGGCAGCAATAGCACATTGGGTGCGCAGTCCATCGGACGTAATCGACTTTCGCAAGAACAACGCCGGGATGATCGCGCAACTCCCCGTGGCTATGAAGCGCAACCTCAATGAAACCTTGGACCGCATCGGCGCTCCATCAACACAGGCGGCAGAATAATGGCTGACAGATACGACGCGGTTATTTCGCGGAAAGATAAGAACGGCAAGACCCGTTACACCAAGATCGGCTCCGCCTTCCCAATGAAGGACGGCAAGGACGGCTTCAACATCTTGCTTGATGCATTGCCGATGCCGAACGGCGAAGGTCAGGCATGGATGTCTCTCTATGCGCCGAAGCCGAGGGATGACGAGCATCACGATCAACGATCTATCAGCGAACGCGCAAAGGCAACGGCACCGCGCCGAGAGGAAATGGACGACGAGATTCCTTTTTAATCAGGGGTGAGAAATGGCTAGCAAGAAATCAAGTGAGACGAAAAAGACCTTCATTCTGGGCCTCAAGGGCGGTCACATCCGCAAAATCACCGTCCCGGCGAATTGGAAGTTGACGTTCGGCAGCGTCGTTCCATTTCAGGGGCGCGGCCACGGCGGCGAAGGCGGAGTTGCCCTGCGCTTGTACGAGGGCACCAAGGAAAATCTGCGCGCCGTTATGACAGACGTGGTTTCTGTGCGTGATGCCTCCATTGAAATGATGGAGCGTCGCACCAGCACGCAGCGCAAGGCGGCGCAGAAGCAAACGCCGCAGGGCATGAAGGATGTCGTCGTTGAGGCGCGCGTTACTGAGTGGGTGAACCCCGATGCCGAAGAGGATGATTCCAAGCCCAATGAATTCTTGAAACTCACCGGTCCGGAGACTTCGGAGATCGAATTCTAAATCATTCGTCTGGGGCAAACAGATGAGCAACCTACCACTCAGCGAGCAATTCCGCATCGTCGCCAAGAAATGGGTCGATGCAGAAGCAGCGGCAACGATTCTTGAAGACACCAAGAGCGCCGTGCTGGCTGAGCGGATGACTTCGCTTGGGGATATGCCGGTTAATCGCGCGGAGACAACCGTCAAGGCATCGCCTGAGTGGCGCGAACACATCACCGCAATCGTCAATGCCCGCAAGGAGGCCAATCAGCTCAAGGTGCAGATGGAATACATTCGCATGCGCTCGGGCGAATGGCAGTCGGCGGAAGCTACCAAGCGCGCGGAGATGAAGCTCTGATGGCCCGCTCAGTCGCAGAATGGATCGGCAAGACCGCTGACGCCTCGGCGCCGAAGCATGTTCGCTTGCGCATCTTCAAGGCGCACGAAGGCAAGTGTCATATCTCTGGCCGCAAGATCATGCCGGGTGAGCCGTGGGACTTGGACCACATCGTTGCGCTCATCAACGGCGGCGAGAACCGTGAAAGCAATCTCGCTCCTGCGTTACGCGACAAGCACAAGGAAAAGACTGCGAAAGACGTTGCCGAGAAAGCGCGAATTGATCGGAAAATGGCTGCGTCGATCGGATTGAAGCGCATCGGCATCAGGAAGATTCAGTCACGCGGCTTTGCACCAGTACCGCCGCAGAGATCGGCATCACGTCCGATACTGCGTCGTCACACTTAACTCATAAACTCGTACATCTAGAATGGATTAGGAAATGCCAAACAAGATCACGAAGCTGACGCCGGAACAGGCTGGGCGCTTTGAGGAATGGACCAACGAGTGGATCAAGATCGGCCTTTCAACCGAGCCGGCCGATTTCGACAAGGCGACGGAAGCAGCGTTGCGAGCCTACAAGCTCGCGAACCTCAATCGACCAATGGTGATCCTGCGCATGTCGTCGCCCTACGGCGCGACGCTTGGTGGCGCGCTTGCCTGGGCGATGCTGCGCGAGCTTGGAAACAAGAAAGTCGGGTCGCAGGTCGGGTCGCAGGTCTGGTCGCAGGTCGGGTCGCAGGTCGGGTCGCAGGTCTGGTCGCAGGTCGGGTCGCAGGTCGGGTCGCAGGTCTGGTCGCAGGTCGGGTCGCAGGTCGAGTCGCAGGTCGGGTCGCAGGTCGAGTCGCAGGTCTGGTCGCAGGTCGGGTCGCAGGTCTGGTCGCAGGTCGGGTCGCAGGTCGGGTCGCAGGTCGGGTCGCAGGTCGAGTCGCAGGTCGGGTCGCAGGTCGGGTCGCAGGTCTGGTCGCAGGTCGAGTCGCAGGTCTGGTCGCAGGTCGAGTCGCAGGTCTGGTCGCAGGTCGGGTCGCAGGTCTGGTCGCAGGTCGAGTCGCAACTGCGCAATGCCTACGGTAACTCCTATCACGGCTCATTGCACGCCGGCTGGACGGCCTACGTTTCGTTCCTGCGCGATGTTTGTAGCTGGACCGATCCGGTCTTGGAGCGTTTCGAAATTGACGAATCGCTCGTGCGAAATTGCGGGTGGGTCTGGTGGCATGAGAACGTTCTGGCGATATCGGATCGTCCGGCATTCATTCATCGCGATACGGAGGGGCGACTGCACGGCGAAACCGGGCCGTCTATCGGATACCGCGACGGATGGGAGCTTTATCATTGGCACGGCACTAGCGTGCCGAAGGAATGGATCACGGACCGCAAGTCGCTGACGCCGACTGTCGCGCTTAAGCAGACGAACGTCGAACAGCGACGCGCGGCATGCGAGATTCTCGGCTGGGCGAACATCCTTCGCGACCTCAATGCTACGACGATCGATTCCGACAACGATCCGGAGATCGGCGATCTCGTTCAGGTGAAGCTGCCTGAACTCGGTGAGCCAGCGAAGTTCCTGCGTGTCCGCTGCGGCACAGGCCGCGAGTTTGCCATCGGCATCCCGCCTCACATCAACAAGGCGCTCGACGCTCAGGCGTGGTGCGTCGGTCTTGAACCATCTGAATTTCAACGTCCCGAAGTCCGGGCATAAGGAGGCTATCCATGAAGTTCTTCCAGAAGATTGCCGCGCAGGGCGAGGTCACCATCATCCGCATCGGCGATGCTCACAGATCAACGATCGAAGGCAAGTCGCTGGCGCTTGAACACGGCAAGCTCATTATCGGTCATTCCGAGACGGGCCACCACCATGTTCTTGAGCGTTTCAGCGGCGCTTCAGTAACGATTCTCGACCGCGCCCCGGAGGGCATGAAGATTCTCCGCGCCATTCTGACAGAGCCGAACAAGCTCGTTCATGAGCGCGGCCACGACACGCACGAAACGATCTATCTCCAGCCCGGCGAATACGAATTCCGCATCGCTCGCGAGTTCGACCATTACGCTGAGCTTGCTCGCCAATCGGTTGACTGATGCGGGACTCACTCGGCTGCATAACCACAGGGGTATTTGATGAGCTTCATGACCAAGTTGGAAGGAGTGCCGGATTCGGACGCCGCCAAGCCGGGCATGGCGTTCTTTGCTGGCACTGGCCCCTACGGCGCGACGTGCGGCGACTGCAAGCTTCGCGGATATCAACGGCAAAGCATGAAGGGCGTCTGGAACGAGAAGCTCCAGCAGGAAGTTTTCCGCAACTATCGCGTCACAAGTTGCCAGCAGTACAGGCGCTTGACCGGGCATCACGGAGCGCCGGTCGATAAGGACTATCCGGCCTGCAAGTACTTCGAGGCAGTTGAGAAAAAATCGCCTGATGGACGCGGGACTGATAACGCCAGGCAAGATTGATGACCGCTCAATTCACGATGTTCGACCAGATGATGTTGCAGGATTTGAGCGCGTCCACTTCTTCGCCGGCATCGGCGGATGGGACTACGCCCTCAATCTCGCCGACTGGTGGCGACGGCGCACTTCAACTGGCCATCAACGACGTCAATGGAGGCTTTCGACTTGCGGGGCCGAAGTATGACGGAAGCGGCAAAACAGTTTTGAAGCATTCGCTGTCGCTCCGGGACATCGAAGAGCTTGAAGATTATCTGGCGCGCGCCCGCAAAGAACTCTCAGCGCCCGGCCCGTCAGAAACCCTCTCCCCCGACTCAGCGCGGGCGGATCGAGAGGCGCTGATTGATCTGATCTACGCGATCATTACGAACCCGCATAAAAAAGCAGGAGTGATGGTTCAAGAGATTCAGGCCCTTCTCTCCAAGGGCGGCGGGACAACTGAGGGGAGTCAGGGATGAACAGCCAGTTTGACGACGACCGGGCAGAGCGCAGCAAGAGCGAGCAACGCATCGTCAACTCCCGCGAAGCCAAGGAAGCTCTCGACGCTGCATTTCGTAATCCCGGCCCGTGGGAGTCGGCATGCGAGTCTCGCACCACGACCTCCTCCTCAGCGTTGGAGGAAGACATTGCTGAGGCGCTGTTCGCGTTAAAGCATGGCTCAGATGAAAATTGGCGCCAGCATCAAGACTATACAACTGCAATGCAGCAGGCCCGAGTTGCCATAGCTGCCATCCGATCGGCGGGAGTGCCGGTAGCGGAACACGGGATAGAGCCGCTTTACATGATGGCGGAGTTAGCGAACGAACTGCGCGAGCGCTCAAAATGGCTTTCGGATCGTTCAAGGATCGCCGACGCAATTCTGATGCAGCGAAGCGAGAAAATCATCCTCTCCCTTCTCTCCAAGGGAAGCCGGGGCAACTGAGGGGAGCGAAGGATGAACCGGCTGACTTGGGCTGAGATCGTCGCGCTGGTCGTCGTCGGGATTCCGGGCGCACTCACCGCATGCGCGTTCCTCGGCTTCTTGCTCGAAACGTGGGCCATGCACAACGGGGGCTTGAGATGAAGCTACGAGCTGAGCGCGTTCCATATTCGAGCGTTGTTGGTGGTGGCGTGATGCTGCTTGATGAAGGCGGTGCAGTCACATTCCAGATCGCGTTGATCGGCACAAGAAAGGGCATCAGCAAAGAGCAGACCGATGCAATTGGTGATCGGCTCGTTGCTTTAATCAACGAGCATGGAATGGACGCGCCATGACCTCCCCTTCAGACACCATCCGCAGTGCGGCGCTGGAGGAAGCGGCGAACGTTGCTGCTTCGGTGCGTGATTGGACGGTTGAAGACGGATACCGAGACGCGCTCCAAATGCGCGATGTAATCGTGGCATCAATCCGAGCCCTCGCCCTATCGGCGGGAGAGCCGGTAGCGTGGCAGCCGGACAGGTTGCTTGCATTGCTGCGTCAGCATCACGACTGGCATTTGCAGTCCGGCACCATCGGGCTTCCTGACGGCGACGGCGGCTGGATAGAAATCAACAACGCGCTCGAATACGGCGACAGTCGCATGTGCGAGGAAACGCAGGCGGCGCTTGAAGGCCAGCCCGCGCCCGACCTCGAACCGATGCCGCGAGGGGGAATCAATACGTGGTGGTGGCAAGTCGCGGTCTTGCAGCGACGCGAGATCAGGGCGCTGAAAGCGCAGATCGCCGCCGCCCCGACAACCGATCAGGTGCGGAGCGTCCCTAATGACTGAGGCAAGGAAGCTGCTGGAACAGTTCATCGCCGCTGGCGGCTCTGTATCCCCGTCGAGCGTGCCGAATGAAGATGGCGGTACTATACACTTCGCAGGTCTGTCTCTGCGCGACTACTTCGCAGCTCAGGCACTCATTGCCATACTCACAAATCATGACCACTACAACAGCAACCTTGTTACCGCAGGGCAAGCGTATCAAATGGCCGACGCTATGCTTCGCGCCCGCGCACAGGGAGAAGGATGATGGCAGATCTTTTCGAACCGAAAATCAATCCGTGCCGGTGCGGTTCGATTCCAAAAGTCTCACTCGCCGCCGATCACTGGTTCATCGAATGCGGAAATAGCCTGCATTTTTATGGCTTGAGCCGAACAACCCGGGCCGATGCAATTCGCGACTGGAATGCGTCGATGCCATCGAAACCACGCGGAGGCATAGATTGACCGCGCTAACTTTTCTCGAATGCGACGCGATTGCTTGGGCCGCGCAAGGGAAAACTGTCCTCGAAACGGCGAGGATCCGGAGGGTGACGATTCACACCACTCGGAAGCACGTTTTGAAAGCTCGACAAAAGCTCAATGCTGCGACGATGGCCGGCGCGGTTGCGATCGCAATTGAAAACCGGTTGATCTCACGAAACGCGGATGGTGCATGGGAGCCTCGCGAGTACATCGGCAGCAGCTTTTCCTCGCCACCTGTGAGCCGGCCTTGACGAAACCCCTTCCTTTCACCGCCGCCAGCACGGCCCGCCTCATTCGGGGCGCAGAGGCTGCAGGCAAGCGCGTAGTCGGTGTCAAGCCGGACGGCACTTTAATTTTTGGGGATAGTTCGCCGGAACTGGCTCCCGCAAACGCAGCAATTGATGAACATGACCCCTACGTCGCAGCAGCGGAACGGGGGTCAAATGCCAAAGCGCCGAGGACACGCCATGCCCGTTCCTGAAGGCGTTCACGCTGTTAAAGCGGGCAACAAGACCTATTTCTATTGGCACCCAAACCGGGGCACCGCGCTTGCGCGCAAACCTGTCCCGCTCGGCACAGATCACACCGACCCGCTGTTCTGGGAGAGGCTAAAGAAAGCTCGCGGTGTCGAGGCCACATTGACGGCCGGGTCTTTTGACGCGCTCATTGCTGAGTACAAGAAGTCGTTGAAGTACACCAAGAGGAGAGACGAGACGCGCAGGAACTATGACGGCTATCTCGCCAAGATTTCCGCAGCATGGGGCGAACTACCAGTCGATGGCTTGACAGTCGCCGGTATCTACAAGCTGCGAGCGCAATACGAGAGCACGCCAGTCGCAGCGAACCATCTGGTGGCGATCCTGCGCACGCTGTTGAAGTGGGGACTGGCGCACGGCTACGGAAAGACCAACCCGGCGCGCGAAATCGAGAACCTGGAGATCGATGATGAGCAGAACGCCAAACCGTGGCCGGACGAGGCTTATCAGTACGTCCTGGAGCACGCCCCGGAGCGAATCCGCCGGGCTGTCTACCTGGCTCGTGCCTGCGGGCAGCGTCGCTCCGACATTGTGAAATTCGGAAGGCGTCACCGACAAGAAGACGGACTTGCCATCAAAATCGGGAAGTTGCGCGACAAGGATCATGTCATTCCGCTGATGGCTCACCAGCTTGCCGAGATTGATTCCTGGTCCTGTTCCGACACCGGCCCGTGGGTCGTCGGCGAGAACGGCGGGCTGATGACAGGCGATAACCTCCAATCGACGCTGAACCGCTTTATCGCGAAACACCCGAGATTGAAGCCATTCACCCTCAAGATGCACGGGCTACGTGCGAACGCCGCCATTGATCGGAAGCTCGTCGGCGCGGAGAACAAGGCCATCGGCGCCAACCTCTGCATGACCACAGCGACGGTCGAACGCTACATCCGGCACATCGACAAATTGCTGCTGGCGCGCGGCGTGCGTGATAAAATGGAAGCCGCAAAAATTTTACAAGGACCGGGAAAAGCCAATGGTCTCTAAGGCAGGATTTAGGACTGTTTGTAAAAACGACTTGTTGTCGTTCAATGGGATAGGTGCGGTTCCTGTTGTGCTACCGTTACACCATTCCCCAAGGAATATCAGGGGGTTAGACCCCATTTTTTACAATCAATGTAAAACCGATTTTCCAAACGCGTTCGCGGTTCGCCCTTATGACGGCCCGCCCGGGTTCCGTCAACCGGCAGGTTTGGCCCGCCGTCCCCCTCTCATAGGAGGGGGGCGAGCGAAGTCAGGCCTTCCGTTCCCGGCGCTTCAGTTCGCGTTCGACGGCTTCGCGCACAAGGTCCGTTCGGTCCTCGCCTTCCTCAAGGACAGCCTCGATCCGCGCGAACGTCCCCTCAGGGAAGCGCGCCTGCATGTCCTCAGCCCATCGTTTCTTGCGACCCACCCGACGGGGCATATCGCATACGACTTTTTTTGTCGAATCCAGATTATTTCTCATATGAGGTATTGACCCCGGATAACTGATATGAGATAAATATCTCATACGAGATATCCAGTCAACGGGGAAGTCAGCTGCACACACGCAGCGCCAAGAACAAGATCACCGGCAAGTTTGAAGTCATTGTCTGGGACTGGAACAACACCGAATGCTTTCGTGGCCAGTTCGACACGGTGCGGGAAGCCGACGAAGCAGCCGCCCGCGAAGAATACGCAATGACCGTGCGGATGATCGCCCCAAAGGATGAGCCGTCGCTGTCGCTGGATGAAATTCTGGCGGACCCGCTCATCTGCATGACGGACGATGAATTGCTCGCGGCATTGGAGGCTTGAGATGGACAACAAATTACCCGTCAAGCACTGGTCGATGGCAACCGCTATCGAGCAAATCCAGAAGTGCAATTTCGAGTGCGAAGCAAGCGGCCTCGAAAACAACGATGCATGGCGGTGGCTGGTTGCTGCGGCCAAGGTTGGCCCTGAGTTCTGGCCGGGCCAAGGGGTGTGGTTTGAGGTCGAAGCTGAGGCCGCAGGGAAGAAGCTCACACAGTGGGTGCATTTCTACATCGTCGCTTGCGCCATGTCGTCAGACACCGAGCGCCGCTACTGGACCTATAGCCTGAGCTACGACCCGCCGCAGCCGTGGCACTACGGCACCGTGCACTTCAAGAACATTCGCGGCGACAAGCTTCGTCTCGAAAAGCCCGAGAAAGTATCAGCATGATCCTCAACCTCAAGGACACCCGCCGCACGCTTATGACCGCCCGCGACTCTCGCATTGGCGGGTATGTCCACGAACACCATCACGCACAGCCTTGGTCATGGGTGCCGGTTATGCCGGCGGCCGTGCGTGGCGCAGATCAGTAAACTTCGCGGAGGGATAGAAATGCCCACAGAAAATGAGGCTGATGAAGACTTCGAAGAGTTTCTCGAAATGTCAGAAGCCGAAACGGACGCGCTGCTTGCAAGGCTGATGAAAGAACACGAAGCCAAGCTGAGCAAGCTGGATCGCCATCAATTCTATCGATACCGGCGCGCTCGTCGGCTGGACTTGTGCCTAAAGCAGCGCGCTATGGCGAAGGAGTGGCCTGAGATTTTCATGCCGATGCTTCGCTCAACCCAACGCCGACTGCTTGAAGCTCGGATCGAATATTGGACCGGCGCCGTTGCTGGCCATGCATAACGAGGCCGCAATGAGTGAAAAGTTGACCGTAGACATCGGCACAAGCGCATCGATCAGCACTTGGCTCGATGGCGAATGGACAATCCTGCTCGTGAAAGACGGGAGCGGTGCGCAAACGACGGTGAGCCTATCGCCGCTGAAGGCCCTCGATCTGGCTGCTCTGCTCAAAGGTTCGGGTATTACGGCATCTGGCCTTAAGGGCTAATCGCATCGCATTCAACTGTGAGGGGACCATGAAGAACGCCAAGAATTCTCCGACACCCGAAGATGTTTGCGCGCGGTTTGCTGCGGCGGCGCCGATCGGAACACCCTGCATTTACTTCCCGGCGAAGCCATTTGATCGAGCGAAGGCCATTGAAAGCAAGATCAGGTCGGCGCCATGGGCGCTTGGGCACGGCGCTGTTGTCGTTGCGATCGAGGGGAAGGCTGGCGGCGTCAGTATCGACCACATCGCCTTCGACGTTCCGTCCGCGACGCATTCATGATTGAGAGGGCATAGAAATGGCAGAGATTGTGAAGCTGAAACGCAAGCCGCGCCCGTTGCGCTCGACGTATTCGCCAGCGGCTCCCTATGTCGTGCTGCGCGAGGATCAGGAAGATGGCTCGATCACCTACGACGTGATGGATCACCGCCCTGACAGCTACCGGCTCGTCTGCCAAGTCTCCGATGAATACGGCGAAAATGGCTATGCACAGCACGATGCTGACCAGATCGCGCGCGGGCTGAACATGCTCGTGCAGTACGGCAAGGAAGCGTTGCCGAACGTCAAAGACGCCGACTGACCCTCATGGATCGGGAGCGATGATGCATGACAATCCTTGACCGAACGATGGTTGGCTTGCTGACCGAGGATCAGTTCCGGCGCGTCTTCCGCGACCGTTACCCCAAGGAGGACGGCTACTCGCACGAGCGTATTGCCGAGATTCTGGGACTGTCCGCCGGTTTCGTCGGCATGATCCTCGACGGCACCCGCAAGCCGTCAAAATCGATCCTTGATCCGCTCGGAATGGAGAAAGTGATTTTCTATCGCCTCAAGCTCGATCCGTTCACCGGCAAGCCGTGGGGCAAAGAACCGCTCTTGGGAAGTGAACGTCGGGACGTTGAACCGGAGGGGAAATGAGCGAGACAATCGAACTGCTGCCGTGCCCGTTCTGTGGGGAGCAGAAGATTTTCTTGAACAAGCCCAGCGGTAAGTTCAAAGGATCAATCAACTGCCCCGGCTGCCTCGCTTACATGCCGGACGAGGTCAACAGCGAGGCTGAGCTGATCGAGTGCTGGAACACCCGCACCCCCGCCCCTGACGGAGTACGGGAGGCGCTGGTCGCGTCTCAGCGCCTGCTTGCCGATCTTGTTGACGGCGACAAGAACCTCTCCACAATGCACCTTTGGGCTCGCGCAGTGGGAGTCGAATTGCAGGCGCGCAAGGCCCTCTCCCCCAAGCCAGCAGGGAAAAGAGTAGATGAGCAGTTGTTATATGTCAGGGCCCGATATTGCATTGATCGGGATCGTCACTGTTGTCTGCTTATCTATAGCAGCCATCAAAATTACGCGCATCGTCAAGGGCTGACCTTGGCATAAGAACGAGGGAACATTGAGATGAGGGGACTTAAATTCTTTACGCGAACCTCCGACCAGCGTTGCTGGAATGTAGCTTCATATCATTCGCCACATTCGCTAACTTGGTCGTGGATATTGTCCTTCAGCCTTCCGCGCGGCGACTCTGGTAGATGGCTGGGATTCTGGACTTACGAAGACAACGCAGGCCGTCAGTGGGGCTTGCAGATTGCGCGTTGTGAGGTGCAATGGCGCGGCCAGCAGCCGATGTGGTATCGCGACCTTTACATTCGAAGCTGCGATGAAGCCGAACGCAAGCGCTACGAGGCATCAAGCATGAATTACGCAGCCACTCGTCCGAACGTCATCTCTGCGCCGAACACATTGCAGTAGCAAGCCCCCAGCATTCACAAGCGCTGAAAGGATAGGTGGAGGATGACGACCGATGGTAACGATCTTTCGGCTGACTGCTGCGAGATGTGCGGAGCAAGTTTCGTGGGTGTGGATGCTTGGCACCAGCTAGAGCCGGTCGAGCGCTGGCTTTGTACTGGGTGCAACATTCGCGAAAGCGGGGCCATGAAGCGCGACACAACGTATCGCGTCGAATGCTATCCTGCGCCCTAACCCCACTTGCCAGCACAGAGACGATGATGCCATGCGCGAGAATTGCGATTACGTCACCATGGATACCTACACGGCCGACATGCGCGAGGCGACAGATCGCGCCGTTGCCATCGAACACTGGAAGCGCAAGGCTTTGCAGGCTGAGCGGGCTCTTGTTGCTGTTGTTCTGGGGGCCGGCGGGAAGGCCAATTTCCCTTTCGACTACCTACTAGATCACGTTCCGTGCGACGTGACCATCACGAGGAACGAGCCCGACCGCAGTTACACCGTTAAGGCCAAGCGCCCCTAAACCGGAACCGCTCACCCTCACCAGTCGTTGATCAATATGATCTGGATATACGCCAAGGGAACCGATCGCGAAATGCGCTTCAAAACCCGCGAGGAATTTGACGCATGGAACGAGCAATGGGGCGGCGAATGCGTGGCTTTCGGCTACACTGAGGATGAGCTAGCATCCGAAGATGGAAAAGACCATCTCCCAACTGGAACTTGAAAACTACGACGGCATCGAATGCCGTTGCTTCGGCTGCCGGAAGAAAGTCATCGTCCCCTTCAGGATGATCCGCGAGAAAATCCCGACGCTCAGCGGATGGACCATTGAAGAGCTTGGCAAGAAGATGAAATGCCGGGACTGCGGAAAGCGGCCCTCCGATCCAAAGCCATGGCGGCAGGAAGACCAGCAAGGCGTCGCGAAGAACTTCTATTATCCGAAGTACACATGATCTGGTCTGCCAAGTTCGAGCCTTTTCCGAAAGTGCCAACAAAGCCGAAATCGTGACTAGGATAGCTTGGCAGCGAGATTGAACGACTCGATCGAAATCTTCTTCAGAAGCGACGGCGTCAGCTTCCAGCGATCGCAGCCATGATCTCCTGCGCCCAGAACAAGGAAGAACTCTCCCGGCCCCTCTTCAACCACTGTCGCCACGAAGGCTTCTCGCTGCGTGTTTCTTGGGATTGGGCGGTTCGCAGCTACAGAGCCACCAGACGCAAACCGCATAGGCTGAATGGTGTGTGCCTTCAAGAGAGTCATCCGCTAGCCAACCGCATTGCAGGTAATCTACCACAAGATGATTCGGAGCGTAAGAGAAAAGCCCGTTTTTAAAGGGTTTCTCCATCATTTTTGCGCGATCCATAACCCGACATTTCCAAGCGCGTAACCGATGAACGCGATTGAGAGTCCGACTTTTCCATGGGCCATCAGATCGAGCGCCACGACCACATAGACGAGGCCGATCAGAAGAATGAGCCAACCAGCCATTAGCGCTTCCGGTATTCCAAAGGGTCTAACTGCGGACATTCTTCAATGTCATCCTCCCATTCGTCGTCATCGTCCCGAGCGAGCGGATGCCGCCACTCATCTTCCCTTTGCGCGATCCATAACCCGACATTTCCAAGCGCGTAACCGATGAACGCGATTGAGAGTCCGACTTTTCCATGGGCCATCAGATCGAGCGCCACGACCACATAGACGAGGCCGATCAGAAGAATGAGCCAACCAGCCATTAGCGCTTCCGGTATTCCAAAGGGTCTAACTGCGGACATTCTTCAATGTCATCCTCCCATTCGTCGTCATCGTCCCGAGCGAGCGGATGCCGCCACTCATCTTCCCTTTGCGCGATCCATAACCCGACATTTCCAAGCGCGTAACCGATGAACGCGATTGAGAGTCCGACTTTTCCATGGGCCATCAGATCGAGCGCCACGACCACATAGACGAGGCCGATCAGAAGAATGAGCCAACCAGCCATTAGCGCTTCCGGTATTCCAAAGGGTCTAACTGCGGACATTCTTCAATGTCATCCTCCCATTCGTCGTCATCGTCCCGAGCGAAATGATGAACAAAGCCGATCTGGTCTGGAGGGTCGCAAGCATTCAGGCGCGGTGTGAGAAACTCTGTTCTGGGAGGGCGTTCTATTGGGAGGCGCTTGACGATTGATCTGCGGATGGGCCTGTCACTGATCTGCCGGCGGCGCATCACTCGGCCCCACAAGATAGTTCATAACGATTTGCCATTGCTCTGGTGTCTCACCCAGAATGCCTATTGAGATATTGCACGGCGTGCAGAGAAGGCCGCGAACGCGACCCGTGACGTGGCAGTGATCTACAGCCAGCTTCCCGTGTTTGCCGGTGCGGCCGGGGACTTTGCAGATTGCGCACAGACCACCCTGCGCCGCGAACATCTCATCCCAGCGCTGTGGCGTAATTCCGTACTTGCGTTCTAGGTGACGTTTGCGGCTATAGGCTGCCTTTCGCTCCTTTTGAGCGACTGGCATGTCCCTGTAGGTCGTCCTGTGGTAGCCCTTAATCTTGTCTTGGTTTTCGGCAGCCCAACGCCTAGCGTATTCGCGACGCTTCTCGCGATTTCGCCAGACCCAATCTTTGGTTTGCTTTTTATGACAAGCCTTGCAGTAAGCGCGCTCTTTGCCACGCTCCTTGTTGTATTCGGAGCGAGGTTTGTTTTCAGAGCATTTCGAGCAAATCTTGGAATCCGCCATCAGGCGGAATACAGTATCGGAAGCCATTGTAGCCGCTCAACTCGGTTGCCTGGTTAGAGACGGCGGGCTGTTAGCGCAGCACGTCGTCTCGCTAACACTTTATCAGCTTCCCTCGAAATTGCACATGCTTCTCGTCCCACTTTGTAACAAGCTCGGGATAAAGCAGGCGCCCGTTCACGTATGTTAGGACCGCAAAACCGGAGCGCCAATCGACCGGCGCGTCCTCGCAATAATCCACGAAGGCTTTGTGTTCCTTGTCAGCGACACATCCTGAATCGACGCCATATCGATCGCCAAGATAATCGCTTACCGGAACGACTTTCTGGCTATGCAGATGACCCGTGACCATGTGAACGCCAGCATTGAGAGTGTTTGCCCTTGGGGCGTTCTGTCCGCCCTTGAAGCGATGTTTGATCATCGTCCGGCCGCCTTCGATCTGACCGTTGATGTAGCAAGACCAGCCTTTTTCCCAACCGCCGAAGTGATCCGACAGGTGTATACCCTTGATGCCACGATACTCACTCGCGACCGTCGCAAGGCGCTTTTCAAAGCGTGCATCGTGATTGCCCAGCGTCCAGCACTTTCTCGCCCGACGCGCGGCTTGCGAGATATCGTGAAGGTGATCCTGGGCTGCCTCGATCTCCTCAATCGGAGACGGCGCGCTCTCCCAGCCTATCGGGGGATGACGGCTGATCTTCGGGAAGTCCAGAACGTCACCGTTGAGGATGACGGCGGAAGGTCGGAGGTCGTCGCAGAATTTCTTAAAGGCCCGAAGGCAGGTTGATTCAGCGCCGGGCCAGATGTGGAAGTCAGAGCCAACAATCACCACACCATTCTTCACGTCGAATTCAACGCGGTGTGCGTACTCTTTCTTCTGGTGCTCTTCGAGTTCTGTTATGATGCCGCCGTTGTTCGGGGCTTTGATCTTGATACCGTGACGATTTTGAAGCGCCTCACGACGCAGGTAGACGGCGCGTTCACCGATATTGAGTATTCTTGCCGTTCCTGCTGCGCCCTTCTCCTTAAACATCCGAATGAAATCGCTATCGGAGCATTTTGGGAATGGCATCAAATCTCCTCGTAGCGGTCTATTTCAGTGCAAGGACGAAACTGCCGGATATACGGATCGCCGCAGTATTCGATGACGACAGGATTGTGGGGCGCAGGTTCGATGAGAGGCCATGACGGGATAAAGATCAGCACGAACGCGCCGATGAATCTCAATGGAAGAATTTTCCTGCGAGGAAGTACTTAATGCCTTCCCAGATAAGGTAGATGACGCCAGAAACGAGCGATCCGCCGATGAGCAGATAGGCCCCGATCTTGGCCTTGAAGTCCTTCAGCTCCTGAACGTCCTCCTTAAGCTCTTTGTGATCTTCGAGCTTCGCCTCGATTGCGCCGAGACGCTCATAAATGTTGAGCAAGATCGTCGTTTCCGTTTCTGACATCACTTGCCCCGGATCGCTTTGGCGACGTTCTTGATGATGCTCGGGGCTTCGCCTGTAACTGCGGCGACCTTTTCGTTATTCGCGCCGTGGTTCACAAGACCGAGCAGACCGAAACGAAGGGTGTACCAGGAAATGAAGAAATTGAAGCTGTTCAGGATGTTCTTGAATATCTGAGCGTCGAACAACAGACCGTAGAGGATGACCCACGTTGTAGCGCCCGCCTCCATGACGACAGAGTAGCCGTAGAGATTGCGCCAAGCGTACCAACGCTGCCCTGAAACGAGTTCGGCCCGGATCGTGGCGTTGATTGATTCCGACTGCTGCGCATTGGCCTTTGCGATTTCAGCCAGCGCTGGCCACTTCGCGATGGCCTCTTGTTCTGCCGCTGACAGCCGGGAAGCGAGAACGTCCGCCGGGGTGTTCTGCAAGGCATCGTTGATCGCGTCAGGATCGTTCGATGTACCAAGCTTGCTGGCGATGATGTCGCCAACCAACCCGCCGACCATGCCCCCGAGTGGACCGCCCAACGCCGTCCCGATCGTCGGGAAGCCTTTCTTGATCAGTTCTCCGCCAAGTCCCGCCCAATCCATTATCGAAACCTTTTCCAGATGAAATAGCCGATGACGCCAGCGGCCACGATGCCGGCGCAAATCAATGCAATCGTGAGATTGGAGACGCCTTGCGTTTGAGCGGTAGCGATGACTGTTCCGGTGACAATTGCACCGCCGCCAACCTTTGCAGTAGTCTTCACGGCGCTAGTGGGCTTTTCACCGCGCCAGTAGATGCCGACCCAATCCTTACCGGATGCGGCGGCCATCTTGCGAGCCGCCCACAGGCGAACCTCGCCACAGGTCTTGCCGGCTAGGATGTTACGGTTCGCGGCAATGGCAGCCTGAGAGAAGACGAGCGAGCAATTCGCGGAAGGCGGAGCCTTGAATAGCGCTTTGGCGGTCCAGGCTCCGGCGAAGTGCGCAAGGTACAGGTCGCCCGGCGTCCAGCCTGAACCGATGATCCGCGCGTTATCTTCCGTGAAGCGCGCTAGCATTTCAATCGAGCACTTGGGGTCGAGACGAAGCGCGAGAACCTGGGCCTCGGTTCGGTTCGTAAACCACTGGCCCTTGTGCTTGCGGACGGTTGCCAACCACGTCGAGTTAACGAACTGGCCTAGCCCGGTTGCGGAAGAAGTCGGGGCTTTTGCATTAGGCTTCCCGGCGCTTTCGATCTGAATGATCGCGGACAGAACTCCGTCCGAGATCAGGCTCGATACGGTGTTCATAACCAGCCGAGCACCACAGCAACAGCAAGGCTAGCCCATACATACTTCTGAGGATTGGCCGCTACCCAGTCGATGAATTTCAGGTACTTGCTCCAAGCCCCGTTTAGAAAGCTCTCGATCTTCTGCATGTGATGATGCCTCAGATAACGCGAATGATGTAATTGCAAATGATGGTAGGTTGGACGACGCCGAGTGCTTGGCTCGTGCCACCTTGGGGCGAACCAATGAAACTTGACGACGAACTTGCGCTGATTGACCAAGTTGCGGGATTGTTTGCATTCGCGTTGTTCGGATGATTGCCGATACCAGCACCTGCGCCGCCCGCGACCAAGCCATAACCAGTCGTGGTCACGGAGCCAGACGTAGAAGTCGAAACGCTGCCCGAGGGCGTGTATGCAGGAAGGTTGGCGGTGACCAATGTCTGCGTCTCGACGCCTCCAGTGTCCCCAAGCGTGTCGCCATCCAAGCCATCATCGGCATTCGTCAGACGATTTGCGGACGAGCCGCCCATGTTGTCCTTCTTCGCCGTTACGCGCCCACGAAGATCAGGAACGTTAAACGTCAAAGATCCATCGCCAGTGCCGTATGTCGTGCCGAACAAAGAGAACAGTGTTGAATACGTCGTGCGAGAGATCGCCTGTCCATACGGGAACACGTAAGCGCTGCTAGGTGCCGTCGTCCCCCAGTAATCGATGCCAGCACCCAACGGTATTCCGTAGGGATTGCTGAAGCCCTGAAGCACCCATTCTGAATTGCTGTTGTTATAAGTCGCAACGTATGGTGTGCCCAGAATGAGGGTATTCGATTGAAGTTCTACGCCCGTTGCCCAGCGGAGAGGCTTTGCGCCAAGACCATCAACATTCAACGTGACCGTCGCGCCGTTTGTCTCGTGCGGCGTGAATGCGATCATCGCGCCGTTCATGTTCGCCAGCGAGTCAAACGACTGATAACTAGAAACGGTGTATGCTGTTGAACTGCCGCCAGTCGTGATTGCACCAGAAATGTCATCCCGATACTTCGCAGCCGCAGCCATGACCGCCCGAGCGGAATCGTTCACGCTCGATGGAGCCTGTCCCTCAGCCCAATTGATCGTGCTGTCAGCATTGGAGTTCGATGAAGCCGTGCGGCTCCACTTCCAGAATGTCATCGGCTATCCCCGAAAAGAAAAAGGCCCGCCGAAGCGAGCCATTCTGAGTTTGTTGATATCCACTTGCCGTTTGGGCGGTGGGAAGATGAGTGGCGGCATCTGCATCTGTTCGACCGGCATGGCCTCAAGGAGCCCCTGCTGCTGAATTTTCTGGCCTTCGGGAGACGCAAAGATCGGAGGCGCTTGCTGTTCGATTCTTAAAGGAGCGCTGGCCGTTACTGGTGTGGCTACCTGTGCGGGCTTGCCCCCCACCTTGCGAGAAGCCCACGCCTGAAGGTCGGCCGCTGTCATGCTCTGAAGAAATGGGTTTGACTTGATCGCCGCGGAACCAAGAATTGCGGAAACCGGCGTCGAAGGATCGGCAGAAAGCACCTTCACAGCCCCTTGCGGGCCCGCAAAGTGCGCCAAATATGTATTCCCGGGGCTAGCTTCCAAGCCGTTCTTTGCTAGAATCCCCTGGTTGTCGGCTGCATAGGCTTCCGTTATCTGACGGGACAACTGAGGGTCTGTCCGGAGTGCTAAAAGCTCTTCACGCGAGCCGGTGATATCAGGCCGGTGCTTGGCGAGCATATTGAGCCAAGTGGACTCGATGAACTGAGAGGGTCCGGTAGCTGTAGAGTTCGGGTTTTTAGCAGTGTTGTTCCCGCCAGATTCCGCACTGATAATCTGATCAATGAGGCTCATTAGTGACTGCATCCATAGATTGCTTGGGAATTAGGTTCGGTAAACTCACAGCACTTTCGGAGGCCCCGCCGAAAGTTCGTAAGGACCGAAATACAAAAATTCGACGCATGCTTTGCAAATGCGATTGCGGCAATACAGTCGTTGTTCCTGTGCCCGACCTCCGTAGCGGAAATACCGCGAGCTGCGGCTGTGCCCTTAAGGAGGCGCAACGAAAGAGGCGGACTCACGGAATGTCTATTTCGGTCAGCAGAGGCGGCAAGGCGACAACAGAATATCAAATCTGGAACGGCATGCTCGGTCGTTGCCGCCTGACTAAACATTCGTCCTACAAGTGGTATGGAGCGAGGGGCATCAAGGTTTGCGAGCGCTGGACACGTTTTGAAAACTTTTACGCTGACATGGGGCCGCGCCCGAGTTGCAACCACTCGCTGGACCGAATTAATAGCGACGGCGACTACTCCCCTGAAAACTGTCGCTGGGCTACGGGAAAAGAGCAATTCGCTAACTCGCGAATAAGTCCGGAATTTATTGCTCATATGGGACGACGCTCATCATGATTTGGTTTCTTTTTCAATCCCTGATCATCTTCGCGGTTGTCGCTTCGAGCATTCATTGGCAATGGACGCCGAACGGCTATCTAGCCTCAGCGCTCGGAATTGGTTTGGCTTGGCTCTTAACCGCCTGCTGGAACTGGTATCCGAGGCAGAGCAGGCGCGGTCGAGCGCAGAATATCCAGTAGGGCTTGCGTCTTCGGACTCAACTTGCCTGTGATCTGCGGTGGCAATTGTGACGCCACCTGAGCAGCTAGCGGAGAGCGGGAGCGAACGAGACTATCCAGAGCCCGAACCGCTTTCTTCGTTGAAAGATCACCGATCATCTTTGCGACGTATCCTGCCGCTGGCAGCGCAACGGCGCCGACAGGGCCAGCAGCAGCAAAGCCAGCGCCCCCCGACATGACCCCAGAGACGCTTCCTGTCGGGGCGAGCTTGCCAAGATATCGGGCTACGTTGCCTCCCGTTGATCCGCGAGCAACCCTGTTCATGGCTGCGATTTCTTCGGCGTTGAAGCCGAGCCGCGATGCCTTTGGCACGATGTCATTGTTAACCGGACGGACCAATTGCTTGATGGCCTGACGAAGCGCGTTGTCACCGTTTGCACCAGAACCGGCCGTTGCCGCATTCAGATCACCAAGCGCAACTTTGCCCATGACGGTATTGGATCGCTTCCCGGCGGCGTAGTTGCCGATCGCATCCTTCATGAGCTGAGTGTATTCGTCCGCATTGCCTGACAGAACTTGGGCTGGCGTGAGGTTCAATTGACTTTCTTGAAGCGATCCGATCGCCCGACGCGCCGCTTCTCTTACAGACGCATCCTGGCTGGTTTTCATGGTGGTGAGCTGTTTACGGATTAGCTCAACATCATTCATCGCGACAGGCGATGCTGGAATCAGCGGGTTAGGAGCCCTGCCCAAGCCTTCGAGCCTATCGGCAGCCTTGAACACGACGGCTTGAGCTTCAGGATCGAAACCTTTCAAATCCGCGCGCATCTTCGCTGCCGCGTTAGTCGCAAAGTCCGGCGTGGTCGTGAGGTTCATATCCTCAGCGGCTTTGAACTGGCCCTTCGCGGTTTTGATTGTCTCGTCTGCTGTTGGGATTGCCTTCTGTGCCGCCCGCTCCACCGCCATGGCATTGAACTTCGCGCCCGCAGACACGCCAGCGACACCCCCGGCCAACGCGCCGCCCAAGCGTGCGTAAGGCTCCGCGTCGGTGCCCTTGGTCAACTGTCCGGCAGTCTCGCTGGCAAGCGCCGGCGCAAGAGCGCGGGTCGCGAAACGCGCTGCAAGAGACCCTGGGCCGCCGACTGCGGCGGGCGCGAACTCGCCTACGGTTTGGAAACCTTGCTCAATCACGCCTCGCGGCTTGTAAAAAGGTCCAGTGTATCCCTCGATCATCTTCTGGATGTTCGCTGATCCGAAAGATGGATTCCCGGAGCTTTCATATCCAAGAAGATTGCGACCAAGGCCAACGGCGTCTCCGGGCAATCCAGCGAGGCTGATAGCGCCTTTCGCGAGGCCGACGCCGAACGACTTCGCAACACCCGAGACGGAGCTAGCGTCTTCGGTCTTCGCCTGCGTAGGACTACTACCATTCATTTGCGAAAAGGCATCAAATGCCGCCTGCTCACTCGGCGCTTCGATCTGATACGTCGAGCCGTCAGGTCCAGTCAGTTCAAACGTTGCCATTAGTTGACCCGCTTGATGGTGACGCCGCCAATCGTGCGGCTATGTCCAACTGGCATCTGGTAGGACTGAGGGCTTTGATTTCCAGCCATCTCCTGAGCCCGCTTGTAGCCCTCAACCAATACCTGCCGGATATCCGAAAGCGAGCGGTCGAAGTCTTTTTCTGAAGTTGATTGATCCAACCGGGCGATAGCCGCCTCTGCTTTCGCGCCCTCCTTTTCGCTGATTGAGCCGGTCCCGCGAAGTTGTTTGTAGGCCTCCAAGAACGCTCCACCCTTTAGCTGTTTCACACGAGCGTTAAAATCCGCGCCTGCTTGGCCCGGTATCGCGGGAATGATGCTGGCAGCACCCGTGTTCCAGTACTTACCCGGATGCGCAGCCAGTTCATCGATTTGTTTGATGCTCTGCTCGACTCTTGCCAATGCGTCCGGTAAGGACACCGCCAATTCACCCTGCTTCTCAGCAATCGTCGTCGCCTTCTTTTTGGCGGCTTCGGATTCGATCTTGTTCGCCTCAAATCGCTTTTGAGCGTCTGCAAGTGCAGTAGAGCCAGACCCGCCCTTATTCGCAAGCGCCTCCTGAACTGCCGCCTCCTCAAAACTCTTCGGCGTGTTCTTCGGTCCGAACAACTGCTGAGAGTATGCTTCGAATGCTTTCGGGTTGGTGGCGACAAGGAGCGCTTTGTTTGGGTCAAGGCCATTCGCGATAGCAGCTTGATACGTTGCCCTCTGCACGTCCTGAGCAGACGGAGCAACACGGCCCGTTATAGCGCCGCCAAGGCCTCCAAGGAGTGCTCCAATCGGACCTGCCTGAATGTTGTCAGTGAAGCCACGCAGGCCAGCCTCGAAACGCCCCGGAGAATTGTCAGGCATCGCCGCAGCAGGCGCGGCGGCAGCAGGCAGGCGCGACCGAGCCGAAGCATCGGTAGGTTGCTGCGGGGTGAAATCAGCAACCGTTCCGAAGCGCGGCATCTGGTAGCCACCGACCGCAATATCATTAACTTGCGCAGGTACGGCCTGCGGCTGCGGGGTCGTAGGAGCCTGCGCAACAGTTGCAGGTGCGAACTGTACAGGGGCCGGCATTTGCGGCGCGAAAGGCGTAGGCTGAATGGGAGCCGGGAACCCCGTTAGCTGCGCGGGGTCGATACTCGTCATAGAGCCGGGGCCATTGAAATTGAAGGGCGTCGCGGCAGCACCGAATTGCTGCTGCATCGGCTGACCAGCACGGCTCCACATCCGACCCTGACGTGATGCATCCGCCTCGCGCTGAGCCTGTTCGCGCCGCTCAAACTCTTCGTTCTGCTCTTGCAAGCTTTGAGCCCGCTGAGTTGCAAAAATGTTCTCCGTCTTCTGTGTCGGATACAGAAGTGAACCCAGCAAACCGCCACCACCGGAGTAACTATAATTGATGCCGTCAAAGAGACCCATTCACGTCACCCGAATTTAATTGGAGCTTTGGGCCACAGATTGCCGATGCCGTTCGCAATCAAACCGAACTGCTGAGCGCCGGACATCTGCTGTGTCCCGGTTGCCGTGCCTGTGGACTGACCACCAAGTACAGCGATCGGAACGCCAATCTGAGCAAGCAGGCCCATGGCTTGTACGGGGATTCCGCGCCGCTGCGCTTCCGCAGCCAGGATCGCATTCGCTCCTACATTGGAAGCGTCAAGCGCTTGCCCTGCCGCCTGCACACCAGCACCTTTGTTTGCCAAAGCTTGCTGCTGAAGGCCGGAGAGGATGCCTGCATTCGTATTGCCCGCTCCATAAAGTGCGTCCGCCGCGCCGCGCTGGTTCGCAAAGTCAGTATTGTACTGGGCTGCTATAACCGGAGCCGCGCCCTGTGCGTATCCGCGCGCGAGCGCCTGCTGATTGGCTCCGGAGAAGTCGCGCCCAGCAGCGGCGAACTGTCCGTTTACTGAACTCGTGACATCGGAAAGGATCGTATCGAGATAAGACTTAAGACCAGAATTGGCACCGATCTGTGTCCCATCCGCAGTCGGAGCGAGACGGCGTTGATAGTCGAGATAGTTCTGATTGACGTTCCCGGCCTGATTGTTGGCGCCGCCGCCCTGAAGCAACTCGTTCGCATAGGACTGAATTTGGGGTGCGAATTGAGTGGCGTTCTGTGCGTTGGAAACAATCGTGTTAAGTGCGCTGTTCTCGTTCGCGGTAACGCCAGTGTTCCCGAGCTGGCCGTTAAGCTGGCCAAGAATCCCTTTGAGGAAAGGCTGCGCAGGCTCCCACGGATTCGTGGTTGACGTCTGCGTTTGACTGGTCTTACTGGTGCCGCCCATTAAAGCGCCTTCTCTAAAATGACGTGTTGCACGTCGTATCCTTCCAAGACACGGCTCCAACCTTTTCGTCCGTAGATGCGAACACAGGCGCAGCCTTCGTCTTTTGCGTATTTCTCGATGCCGGATATCAGCGATACCCAGCGGGTCATGTCCTCACCGCCACAAGCAGTCAGGACGCATACCTTGTCGGTGTCGGTTTCGATCAACGAGGTTGTAGCGGCGGATTCGATCCGCTCGCCATTCCAAGCGAGCCAGAGAAGTCCCTCCCCGCTCAACACGTCGTATTCAACATCCGAGAAGTGATTAAGATTGGTTCGCAGGATTGCCTTGCGGATCATCTCTCTTGCATGCGGCCAGACATCATGAATCTGTTTCGGATCGACACAGACCAAGCTAACCATGCACCGCGTACTTGAATGTGCGCCCGGTCGTTGCGCTGTTCGCGTGAGTGACGGTGAACGTCCCCTTCGCTACCGTGCCGATGTAGAGCGTTCCAGCGCCAACCTCAGCCGCAGCGTTCGCGGTCGTCGGCATCAAGATAATCCGCGAAGCCTCTGCGACGTTCGCGTCATTCACTACGGTCGTTGCCTGATTGGGCGTGCAAGTGAACGTCCCGTATGCGTTGGACCGCCCAGCCGCCAACTGCTGTAGCGACATGATCAGTTTTTTAAGGTCGGTCTCTTCAGTGCCCGGGACGTATGCAACCACTAGTGCATTCCCTCAGTGGTGACATCGGGCTCTACGCCCGCCGAGTAGGTCCAATCTTCATTCGCCGGGATGCGAACCTTGAAACGCGAATACCGCGTGGACTTCATCAAGTCGCAACGGCCGGTTCGCGCATTGCGCCCTACTTCCGACGTTGAAGTCGCGGTATCTGCCAGCGTGCCGCGATAAGACACAGAACCGTAGAACGTCGTTGCATCGGTCACGGGCCGGAAGCCACGGATCATAATCCGGTTACCGTCCGTCCCCTGTTCCGAACTCTCGATCGTGGCCTCAAGGGCTTTGCCACGGAAGAACCCAAGTTTGTGCGAGCTGTTGAACTGAGAAATCTCAGGCTGCACTGCCGTTGCGGAAGAATCCAACGTCGACGTCAGCGCATCGATCGAGGATGAAATCGAGTCAAGATTCTCTAGCGTCAATCCGCCCTGAGAGATGCCGAGAAGATACTCACCCGCCGTTTCGATCCTGAACCAACGATCAAGAGCGTAGTCGTATCCAATCACCTTGTCGTAGAGGCCCCACAACCCGTTGGTTGACTTGTAAGCCCAATAGACCTTTGTACTTCGCGGGTCAGCCGCGCCGACGAAAAGCTGAAGGTTGCTCTTGTCGAGGTCCAGAGCAAACGTTCTGTCAACGCGCTCGCGCCCAATCTGCTCAGGCAGGCCGCCGGGCGCGATGACCTGAAACCCCTGTCCCGCATAGAAGAAGATACGCTCGCCTGCCCTGATGATAGAATAAGGCGCGTACAGCCCCTTATCCTGACTCACGCGCTCGATCTGGAACACAAGCGGGCTTCCAGGAATGTAGGACATTCGCCGGATCGCCTGATCCTGAAAGATCGTGCCGAATTCACCCCCGGCAACACCACGCACAATGCCGCCGTCAGGCAAATCCTGATAGTCGGAAGAGTTCACGCCGGAGGTCCAGCTATCCGACGCATTGAAGCTGTTTAATCCCGACCACTGAATCCGGTAAGGAGTTGACAACAGGCCAGAGAGAACAAGGAAGCGCCCAACAACGGAAACATAGGCAGCTTGCGGCGGCGATCCTGCCGAATTTGCGAATGCGGAGGACGAAGACAGGTCGTAAACCTGTAGCGGCGTATTCTCTTGCGTCGCCCAGATAAGATTTCCAGTTTGCGCGAACTGCCACTGAGCATCCGAGCTTACGGCCGTGTATGTTGATGTCACCGAATGAGTACCGGACCCGGCAGACGACGTGTTGATTGCCGCGCCGCCAGCCGTGGCTGACACCGTAAACGTATTAGCCGTAAGCACAGTCTTGACGTAGTAGACAGTTCCTGCCGTCAACCCTGTCGGGAGCGACCCGGAAGTCGAAAACACAACCGGATCATTCGCCGCAAACGGATGCGAGGTATAGGTTACGACGCCCGGAGATGCGTTGGAGATCGACGTGACCGCCGCAACCTTGCTGACGGGAATCCACGTGAAATCACTGTTGTTGAGCAGATAGAGCCGATCAACAGTACCGGCGAAGATCGCAACCGACCCGTCGGACTTCAGAGCATAGAACCCGCCACGGCACGCCGCAGGGAGAGCGGCGACAAACTCGGCAAAGCTGGGCATCGGACCGTAGCCGTCGCCGCGCGGCAGCACGTTGAGAATGTTTTTGGTGGAATCGCCTTGATAGTCCGCTACGTCGGGCTTCCATTGCCCCCAAGGGATCAGCGGCAACTACGAATCCTCACAAGGACCAACCCAGGTTTCAGACTGCATGGTTTTCGGAGTCCATGTGCTTGAAGAGGATGAGGCCGCAGTCCATGTTTCGGCGTCGCTCCGGGATGGTCCCGACAGTAACGGCAGCACCAGTGCCGGACTGCTTGAGGTACTGCCCCGTTCCTCCTGTGGCGCTGAGATTTGCGCCCGTGCCGCCATAGGTAACGGCTACGATCGTGCCCTGCCAGACACCAGTTCCAACCGTGCCCAGCGTCGTGATTGTGTTCTGGCCGACATAAGATGACGAAATGTCTACTGTCGGATTGCCGGAAGCCCCAGTCCCATTTGTGACCGTGAGACGATTCGACGTTCCAGTCAGTGTGCGTTTGGTAAACGCATCGGTGCCGGTCTGGACAACAATTCCCGGCGTCGAGTCCAGTGCCGCGAGCGCATCAAGCGTACTGTCATGCGCCTGTACATCCGTGCCGATATCAAGGCCCGTGACGACGTGATCCGCATCCCAGTCAGAACCATACACGCGCGTGGGATCGTTACCGGCCGACTTGCCAGTAATCTTAGAATGGACGACGCGAGGAGCCATTTAGTAGTTGTCCAGGCACTCGACCGTGAGTGTGAACACTTCCTGAGCCGCCGGCGTATAGGCTGCCTTGGCCTCCAGCAGGGCATAGATGGTCGAGCCGCCAGCAGACAGGCGGATGCGCATTTCGGCGCCCGCTGCAGCCGCGCCAAAGCCCGCCGATCCGTCAGTAAACGCCAACATCGCTGTTTGATCGATGTAGCCAAGGTAATTCGCAGCCTTGTTGCTTGACCAAGCCGCATTGTCGCCGTTAGCGACGGTCGGCGACGCATCGTAGAAATGGATGCGGAAGTTGGCATTGGTCGGAGTCGTGCCCGATTTCGACAAGCGAGCGCGAACGATGTTCGTTCCCACCTGAGACGGGTTAGCTAATGTCAGTGCAAGCGGGGTAACCGAGCCGGCCGTCGTGCTGTTTGCAACGAGGTCCCCGGAGGCGTATGCAGTCGTGTCGTTTGGCCGCGTGAATGACGCGGTAGCGTTGTTGATGAGCATATGGTTTCCTCAGGGGGTGTTGCCGGGCAACGTGACTTCAGTTGGACCGGAGTCAAAGCTCTGTCTGGCTCCGAGTTTGTTCAGACCCTCAAGGGCGTTTGAATATCCCAGCACCCAAGTCTGAATGCGCCCGTCTTCCTTGATGTACGGCGCAGACTCCAGCAGCGCGCCGTAGAGATAGAAATCAGGCGCGAGCGTCAGCAGCCAATTTCCCGTGTTGCTGGGCGTGAGCGCCGGAACGTTGGCGCGGTAGACCATCTCCAGCGAGTAATTATCGTTCGGGGTCGGGAATAGCTCGATCTCAGAACCAACGATGGCGTAATACGCAGGCTGCCCCGTGATATTATCGTGCCAGAACCGCCGCTCATCGACCTGAGCTGCGGTGAGGAACTGCAACGGCGGCTTCCCTGCCACACTCGACAACCGGACACGACGCATCGTCTGGAAGCCTGATGGCAGAGTGATGAACTCTGGCTTGTTAGAGCCCGTATTAACGGTCGTTGTTGACCGCTTCTCCATCTGAGGACAGAACAGCTCGCGATTTACCTTGGCCTCGAACAGGGTAATGAAGTCCGGGATGCGCGCAATCAGCGTTGCGTCCCCTTCTCGCGCCAGCCACTCAGTTATCGCGCTAACCAATGTCGCGTAGGTGTTGATCGCCACTAAAGATTGCCCCGGAATGTCCTGTATGGACGGTTCTGTTCGCGATTAAGCCACCAGCGCGTGAAATCATCGTCGCCCTCCTTGAGGCGAGATGCGAAGTCACGATAGAAGACATTCAAAGGAATGCTGGCGACCTTCGTTCCGATCGGATCGTCTCGAAAGCGCTTGCCATACGAGTCGTTCAAACTCTCTCGATTGAGAGCAAGAAGCTCATTCTCGACAATATTTTCTGTTTTGCGGAACGTGTATCCGTCTATGGTGCAGGTATAAGTACGGCGTAATCCATCAAGCGACGTGCCTTCGAATTCCCAGAGATGATCCGGAATGCGAGACGGATCAGGCAGCGATTTCATCGGCCCGTTCGGCAATCTTCAGCGCCAGGATCGCTTTTGCCTCCTCAACCGGCAACTTGATATGGGTACCGGCCCAAATCTTCTTGGCATAGCCAACACCCGGCGACTCGTGCGGCTTCATTTCACCGCGAACGAATTCCTCCTTTGACTCTACACGCCAATTGCCAGCGGAGTCCTTCCGCCTCACCTCGGGGCGAAGGTATCCAACAATCTCATAGTCGCCGCGAGGCGCATAATTCTTCGTGAGAAGAACAGGGAACATCTTTGAAGGCCGTGATACAGCGGTTTCCATGGAAGTGTCCTTGTTTCGGTCGTAAACGCCCTTCGGCATTTGTCCTCCGAGAAAAAAGGCGGCCCGTAGGCCGCCCATTGTTGGTGTCAGACAGCAGCCGAGAACGGCGTCGCTTCAGTGCCAGTGCAGATAATGCCGCCTTCGAGCGCCCAGATACCCGATGAAGCATCCTTGAAGCGGAGCCAAGTCCCCCTGAGTCCGCCGGTCGTGGAGCCATTCATGGTGATGGTATCCGACGTGGTGGAGGTCGGCATGGAAGTGCCGGCGATGTCGGTAGAAAGGTGAACGACGCCAGCAAGAATGTCGGTCGCGTTGGCAACCTGGATGATGTAGTTGTTCGACGTGACAGTCGTGGCCACGAAGATTTCGTACACATCCCCCTTGCCGCTGGACGCCGGCAGCGTGACGGTGAGGCCAGCAGCGGCATTCAGGTTGACAACGTTCCCTGCGTGCGTGGCGCGGTTCAGCGTCGCGCTCGCAGTAATGGTAACGGGCTGAGTTGCGGGATTAGGCATGGTGATGCGCTCCTTAGCTTGCCGAAGTCAGGCCGTAGATGTCAGCGGCGACACCATGAGCAGCTTCGTTGTTAACCAGCAGGGTGTATTCCGTCACCAGAACACGCTTCTCAGCGTCGCCGGTTTTGGTGGGCTTTTCCAACTGGATGTCATCAAACACGCCCAGCGACACCATTCGCGGATCGAGCAAGAAGGCGTTGCGGGCAACAGTCGCGCCAGCACGTGCCATCTGTCGATTCGGAACGACCGAAATCGGTCCGAAGTCGGACATATACATGTCCGCTGCAGCGACGATAGTGGTCTGCCCCTTGCTCGGAGTTTCGTAACGCTGCGGAGCAACGTTCGAGTCCGACATAAAGGTGGAGAACACAGTCTTCGCATACGGCGAGAGCATCAGCGTCTTCGGCGAACCACCTGCGTTATAGGTGGACAGGATAACAGCATCCAGAATAGCCTTCGAAAAGGCTCGCTGAGTGCCATTGGTCGCGGCATCTACAACGCTGGTGGAGGTATTGAAGCCACCAGAGGCGCCGCCAGACCCGAGGCTATCGTTCGTAGATAGCCACGCGCGCAGGCCACCAAGTTTGCGATTGGTCGCTCCGTTGCCGGAGCCGGCAGTCGATGCTTGGTTCGAAAGACAGATCGCCTCCATGTCGGTGCGAAGCTCAACGCCCTTCTTGGCAACTTCGCGAGCCAGTTCCGACTTGCGGCCAGCCTTCGACGTCTTGTCCTGAGTGCGCGAGATGATGATTTTCTTGTCCGAAATTTGCGTGTAGTTGCCTACCCGGCTCGTCGGCGAGATCGCATCATACGTCCAGTCATTGCCTTCCGGCTGGTTGTTGCTGAGATCAATTGCGCCGAGCGTATCGGTCTGCCATTCAGGATGAACAGAAGCGACGGGCTTTCGGCCGATCAAGGAGAGAAACGGGGTTTCCTCCGGGGTGATCTGGTAGATTTTGTCCGCCAGCTCTTCGCGGTTACCTACCGCGTCGTAGGTCTCGTAAGTGTTGGCAACCTGTGCCATGTGATGTCTCCGTTAAAGATCGAGGTCCATGAGCGCGCCAACTCCGGCCTCGAATGAGCCGGACTTGCGCAATTGCTCGCTGCGTGCCTGTCTTTCGCGGGAGATTTTTTCCTTCGGGTCCATCCGTCGCTTGCTTGTCAAAACAGGCTTCGACTGAATGGCTTCTTTCACGACCGGGATGCGGTTGCGCGCCTTCCGATACGCCGTAAGGTCACGGAATATCCGATACACGCGATGATCGATGGTTTCGTTCATCTCCTCTTGCGAGAAGCCGTACTGCGCCATCGTCTCAACAGCTTCCGCCCAGAACTTCTTCTGCACGTCCGGCTTTGCCAAATCAGGCATTGCCTCAAGAAGCAATTTAACCTCTTGCGCGCGGGTGTTCTGCTTCTGAGTATCCTGCTCCTTCGACATCCGCTCCTTGTCGGCAACGGACGCGCTGTGCAGTTGATTCAGAATGTTGACCCTGTCGTCGTACTCAGCCTTCAAAGCCGTATAGTTGATCGGATCGAAGTTGGTGGAATTGCGATCCAACATCGATCGATCGGGCGGCTGCGGCACGAAATGCTGAGCAACTTGAAGGATAAAGTCCCGCTGCTCCTGCAACGAGCGAGCGTACTGTTCAACTTCGGCTTTCTGGGAGTTCAGGGCTTCGCGTTCCCTGGCGTTTTCCTGTGTGCCGCGTGTGAACGATTGCTGCGATAGAAAACCACGCTTGAGGTCCTGTACGGAGATCACCGTTCCGTCTTTCAGACGAACGTTCGCGGTATCTGCCGCAAACTTCCCGCCCGAGACTTCTTCTTGTGGTCCGTCGTCCTCTTGTGTTTCTTCCGCAGTTGCGCCTTCGGTCGTCTCCTCGTCGGGCTGTTCGCCCTCGTCCTCGACTTCCTCTGTCGCGTCGTCTTGGGCCTGATCTTCTTCTTCGAGGTCCGTTTCCGGGTCTTTCAAAAGATCGGTGATGGCATCGGCGCCAGCTTCAACAGTCAACGCCGCGTCGTTACCAGCCTCCGGAGAGGGGTTGGTGTCTGACATTCAGTTTTTCCTTGGTTGTCCGGGAGTCCTAGGCGTAGGAGCCGGGTTCGTCCTGCACGTCCGCCGCCACGATGTAGCTGGCCAGAGTCGTGCGGATTTCATCGATCACCGCGACCTTCTGCTGAAGGCGCAGGATCATTGTCTTGTCGTCGGCATCAGCGAGAGCGAGCGCATCAAGCGCGTCTGCCCGGATATCATCCAATGCATCGTTGAAAATGGGATCGTTCTGAAGCCTGTCGGCCTCTTTCGCGAGATGTGAGGTCACTCAGCATCCCTCGCGGCTTCCATCTTCTGCTCGTGAGCCTGTTGGCTCTGCATCGTCTTGAAAGCGCCCGCCTCCATCTGCTGCCGATGCTGTTCTGCCTGATGCGCCATTTGCTGCTGGGCAAGTTCGCGCTTCATCTCAAGCTCGGCCAGCTTCAACTCACGCTGGAGCTGGAACTCAAGCAAAGCCATTTCCTTGTCGAACTCGAACTTCTGCTGAGCCTGAACCATCTCAGCTTCGGTCTTCTTGTTTTGCGCCTCGATGTCCGCCTGCATCTGGACGGCTTCGATCTGCGCCTTTCGCTGATCTGCACGCTCGTCAAGCTGCGCCTGCTGCTGCCCCAACGCGAGTTGGGTCTGCGCCTTCATCTGCTCCTTTTGCATCTCGGGATCAGGCCGGTTAGCGGCCTCTTGCTGCATCTGGGCAAGCTGATCTGGCTTGATATCGAGATAGAATTGATCCGGGTTCTTGATGCCGGCGCTCTCGGCAAGCTTCAGCGCCGTCATATTGATCTTCGGCACCATCTCAAGCGCCTGCGCGGAGAAGCCTCCCGCCGCAAGACGATCGGTCATTGCGATCTGAACGTTCAGGATCGTGTTCAGCATCGCCATGTCGCGGTCGCGAGAGCCCGTCCCGAGTCCGATGTTGATGGTGGCGTCCATGTTCGCATTCCACGAACGCGGGTCCATCTCTACCCACTCATCACGCAGACGAATCGTTCGCGGCCGGTCCTGATGCTTGACGATCAGCTTGAGTATCTGACGAAATACACGCTTCCAGCCCAACTCGGCCTGATTGCGTGCAATCAATTCGATCTGCGAGTAGGCAGCGTCCTTTTGATTATTCGCGGCCGTTGCCGTCTGATTCTGTAGCGCCTCCGGGTCCAGCGCCATGGTCGAGCGAGATACACCCGTTCGCATTTCCCGCACGTTGTCAAAGTGCTGAAGCGCCAGAAGCGCCTTGTCGCCAATATAGGGGACAGGAAGCGGTGCCGGCGGAATCGTGGCCTTGCTGTTCAGCCAGACCGTCCCGCCAAACTTCGGCATCCGCAATGCTTCCGGATTTGTCACCGAATCCAGTTGCGCATACGTCATTGGGTTGTTCACCCAATAGGTGTTGTCCAGAAACTGCCGCGTGATTACCGTTTTGACGCGCTGAATGTCGTTCGTGTCGTCAAAGACCGAACGCGCATCCCAACGATGCGGGATCGGCTCACAGGGAATATCGGAAAACGGCACGTCATCCTCCCAGACCTCCCAGTCCAGAAGCTCGCCCGTTCCGCCTGCGCCCGCATAGAACGCCCGGATCGTTTCTGCTACGCCGTCACCATCAACATCGACCTTGATGTAGCATTCGAACAATTCCACCAACTGCATGGAATTGTCGCCAACATTGTTGATGAAAGCGCGCGTGCCCTCCTCACGCGAAAGCTCCTCCTCTCGCATAGCCGACATTCGATCGGTCGGCAGGCTTTCGACCAGCTCGCGATCAAAGCCCATCTCGATCAAATCAGACTTGGTGACATCCTCGGGATGCGCGCAAAACCGGGCATCCTCAATGCACGTCGCCTCTCGATTGATGAGAAGCCGCTTGATGCACTTGACCCGCAACTGGCCGGAGCGAACTACCCGCTTGACCTTCACGTCGTAAGTCGGAACTTCAACAACCTCTCCCACAGGACCAACGATCACTTGCGGCTGGCCCTGTTTTTGTGCGACGACCTCTACCCACTGATCGCTGGAGAGGATCGCAATCTGCTCCTCCGTCAGGCCGGAATGCTCGGTGTACTCGCACTCTTCCTTGTCGTCCCACCAATGCTTGACGATGCCGTTCCCCAGAAGCAGGGAATCATGCGTAGCGTCCCACATAATCCGGTAGCCCGGATTGTCTTTCATGAAGACAAAGTTCGCGTAGTCCGTCGCCTGCTTGGCAAATTCCTCGTCGCCAGGTTTTTCGGGCTCATAAATCGCCATGCGATCGGATGCAGTGAATACACGAATGATCCCCGGCAGCATCCAGCCGATCGTATCGGCAACGTCCTTGGAAACGAACGACGAGCGGCCGTTCATTGCCGGCGTGTCATTCATATCGCCGCGATAATATTCAAGCGCTTGGGCTCGTTTCTTGGACAGCTCTGTTTCGTCGTATGTCGATGCCGAACTGATTTCCTGCGACAACAGGGCTTTCAGCCTGTCATCATCAAGCTTTTCAGCCATTAAGCGACCTTGGAGAGATATTCATTGCGAAGCCGCCGGCCCTCTTTGACCATGAGCCAAGCCAATTCATGACGGCGGCCCGAAACTGGCGGCGCTTCCGCCTTGGTCCGCAGCCGCCGAACAAGCTCTGCCGCAGCGAAGCGGTTGGCCGCGTCCCAGTGCGCGTCCATTCGCTCCCCGGCATCAAGAGGGCACATGCGCGACAATTCGCGCGTCAAGTCATCAACCCCGATCATACGATCCAGTCCTCTTCTGGCTCAAACATCTCGTGCGGCGTTCTGATCTGGCTGTCCAAGGTCATGGCAAGGTAGCGAAAGGCATCTGCCGCGTGGCTTGTCCAATCGTGGACCGGCCTCGGCTTCAATGCCTGCAACTTGTCGTCATATTCGGCTCGATAGAGCTTCAGCGCATCGATACCGCGAGCGCACTTCCGAGCATCAAACCAGCAACGCGGGATGATCGTCCGGACAGCGTTAATGCCGTCCTCAACCCGATGCATCGGCGCAACGGTGATGTTCTTCAGCCCAAGGCTCTCCAGAACTTCAAGTCGGCTCTTTCCCGTCCCGAGTTCTTTCGCCTGCGCATCGTGCGGGACGAAGTGCCCTGCGTAATTATACGGACGGCTAACGATTTCCCGAACGTAATGCCCGAGGTCAACGCCGCTCGCCTCGTAGTAATCGATGATCCTGATTTCCCGCCCAACAACCTGAGCGAACCAGATCGCCGTCGCGTCCCTGATTCCCAAGTCCCAAGCCGTATAGACCAGCGCGGTAGGCTCGCAGGGAACGCCAGTAATCCGCTTGTCGGACTCAGCCGCAGACATCAGCCGCCCGTAATAGGCGCCGATCACGGCCGCCTCAAAGCTGCATTCAAACTCTTGCGCGTATTGCTCTTCAGTCAGACCTGAGCGGAGACTCGCGAGTTCTGCGTCAGGAATGATCTTTGTCTCACTGGCCTTCAGGATCAGCCTGAACCATCCTGGCAAATCTACGCCAGCCTCGTCCTTATCGACCTTGTAGAACCAGTCTCGGCCTGCCGGCGTGCCAATGAAGGTCGCTCCGCCATTGAAGTCCGAAAGCGTCGGGCGGATGACCTCGGGCCATGCTCTCGGGTCCATCTGCGCAGGCTCGTCAATCGTCACGTCGTCGTTGTACGTGCCGCGCATCCGATCGTAGTTGTCGGCACCATAGAGCTTGAACCGCGCCCCATTGTGCGGGAATTCAACAAACAGCTCGGACTCAGACGTCTTGATGCCCGGAATGGGCGAACAATAGTGCTTCACATAGGACCAAGCCACGTCCTTGGCCTGCGTGAAGGTCGGAGCGATGTACGAGTAACGCGGCGGCGGAAACTGTCTCGGGTTCGTTATGGCCTGCTTGATCTTGTCGTTGATGCAGCCAACCGTCTTGCCAAAGCGTCGATGCGCAACAATCTTGGCAAATCGCTCGGTTCGCTCATGATACGGAACAAACTGCGGCCGAGGCGAATACGGAATTACAACTTCTGCCATCTGAACGTGACAGGTCCGCCCTCTTCATCGCCTTGGAGGGTTGTCGTAGCCAAATCAGGCATGACCTTGCGCAGCAATCCGAGACCCGCAGTTACCTGCGTCGAGCTCATTTCGCGGCCCTCAGTTACATGCTCAATAAGCGCATTGAGAATGTTCGAGTTTTGGATTTTAACTCGATGCTCGTCCGACATGCGGAAGCCAGGCTTACGGCCACGTTCAGCCATTCAATTCACCGTCTCGCCTTCTGATGTTTCTTCAAGAGCTGGCGGCGCTGTAGCCAACATGGACAGAAAGATCGCAAGAACCAATTCTTCCTCCGTGAGAGGAACTGCCAAGCCCTTGTGGTAGGTGTCGATGCCCGCCCGAACCACGTCCATATTCAGCTCGAACCGGCCAGCATGAAACAATGCCACTATGCACAATCTGTTGGAGGAGCCATGTACGGAGGGCTCATGTAGAGGATCTTATCCTCAACGAGATGCAAATGCGGCTCGGTCTTCACGCCCTCAATCACTTCCGCAAGTGCCTGAGCTGCCATCCTGTTGATCGTTGCTGTTCTTCGCTCCTGAGGCATACGATCGATTAGTTCGATGACATCAGCGGACATGAGGAACAGTCCTGAATTGAACGCGCCAGCCACGGAAACTGAAAGTCTTGATGCCTCCGTAGATTTCGGAGAACAGCGGCCTATTGCGCGGCGCTCGAAGCAAGACACGAGCCCGACCCACACCCAGCCACCAAACGCCGGACTCCGGGGAAAACGCGAAGCCGAAAAGACCAAACCAAGAGCCCATAAGTGCTTCGCGGCCACGAACGATCATTTAGCCAATTCCCGCCCATCAGTCATTAACGAACGATGGCCAGCGCCTCTCGCGCTTGTGCCACTTGTAAACCGCGCGGATCGCGTCCTTCGCCTCGATCCTGAATGTCTGCCACATCGGGCATTTGCGACTTCCATCAGGCTGAAGTTCGCAGTGCGTGCAGTAAGGCGCATCTCCGTTATTCGGACGACCGGCAGCCTCACAAAGCGCCTTGGCTACTTCGTCAACCACAGCGGAAACCTCTGAACACCAGTGGTGCATTAACCGCGCATAAAAGCGCTCATGGTCCATAAACAGCTCGGGCGACCACATCCGGCATATCGCTGGCCCACCTGGGGAGGGAGCTGTGCTGCTTTGAGTGGCCGCGACGTGGAAGGATCGCCCGATTCAGGAATAGAAAAACCCGCCTCAGATTTCTCTGGACGGGCTGTAGAGAGTGCTGCGGCTGGTCGCCAGTTATTCCCGAGCTGGGGCGACTCCGCGCGACCTAGAAGGTTTCATGCCATTTCAGGCAATCATCAGGCGCTTAAATGCTCGGCCAGATGTGTCCTGCATACCGCAGCGTTGGACACCCACGCCTCTTGAAACTTGGTGCTGACGGCACGGAATCGAACCTGCGACCTGAACCTTACAAGGGAACTGCTCTGCCACTGAGCTACGCCAGCAAAATGCTTAGCGAGTGGTTGTCGTTCGAGCAGTCTCGCGGGCCATTGGCAATCCGTTTCGCGCAACTTGCGCTTCATAGCCCTTGCACCACATCTTGCCCGTCGGGTCAAGACCCATACCGGGTATATGTATCACGTTATCGTGAATCTGTGGACATCGC
>SCLI03000174.1_pt1 | contig 40702 bp, 51 predicted proteins | sample 7268041 | NCBI WGS metagenome assembly SCLI03 (sample SAMN10721081, study PRJNA514188) | viral metagenome | isolation source: depth-stratified mine tailings core A | place: China: Fankou Pb/Zn Mine tailings | collected 2017-10 | reverse complement strand
TTCTCCGTACATTCTCCTTACGACATCGTTGTAGATGGAACTAAAGAGAAGTTTAGTAAGGAGTGGGTAATTGTTCGTAACTTCGCCAATAAATTTAATTTAGCTGCTAAGTATAAAGATAAGGCAGATAAGATATTAAGAATTCAAACTAAAAATAACTATAATCTCAAACGCTTAAGTTACTGGAGCAATGACGACACCGCGGATGTTCCTGTTTACGAACTTTTCCATGAACGTTGTGATGCTTTGCCGGAAGGACGATATGTTTTATTCCTAGAGGATTCTACGGTTTTAATTGATATCCCCCTGCCTTATCGTGAAGTTCCAATATACCCTATTTTTCCTGGAACTATCTTGGGAACTCCTTATGGGTACACTCCTATGTTTGACATATATCCCATTCAGGAGATGATAAACGCCACTACTAGTATTATTGCCACCAATCAGACCGCTTTTGGAGTTCAAAATGTATTTATTAAAAACGATTCTAATATTACTTTTGAATCCATCGAAGGCGGACTAAATGGTATATTTGGGGATGAGCCTCCTATACCTATCCAATTAACTTCTACCCCTAAAGAGGTTTTTGATTTTTTAAGTTTCTTAATTCAACAAGCTGAGACTATTTCTGGAGTAAATTCAGTTGCACGAGGTAATCCAGAGGCTAGTCTAAGATCTGGTAATGCTTTAGCTTTAATTCAATCTATGGCTTTACAGTATATTTCGGGTTTACAGAAATCTTATATTAAATGTATTGAAGATGTTGGTACTGGAGTTATAAACATTTTAAAAGATTACGCTAATGCTCCAAAAGTTGTAGCTTTAGTAGGTAAAAGTAATCGAACATATTTAAAAGAGTTTACAGGAGACGAGCTTCAATCTATTAATCGGGTTATTGTAGATGTTGGGAACCCATTAAGTAGAACTACGGCTGGACGTGTTCAAATGGCCGAGCAGATGATGCAAATGGGTGTTATAAAAGTCCCTCAACAATATTTCCAAGTAATTAATACTGGTACTTTGGATGATCTCTATTCCGGAGATTACGACCAATTAATGCTAATTAAACAAGAGAATGAATATTTAGCGGAAGGGACTCAGGTTCCTGCAATTTTAACAGATGATCATAGAATGCATATAATGGAGCACAGAGCGGTTTTAAATTCCCCCGAAGCTCGTAGCAATCCTGAAATTTTAAATGTAACTTTGGCTCACATCCAACAACATATCGCTCAACTACAAAATGGTAATGTTGACTTACTGCAAATCCTAGGTCAACAACCTCTTCAGAATCCAGAGGAAGTGGCTCCGCCTATGGGAGGACCTCTTAATCCAATAGAAGGTCAAGCTCCCGCAGCTATGCCTCCCGGAATGTCGAGTAATTCTCGTTCCATGGTAGGACCAAATCAAGAACAGAATAGACTTCCTAATTTACCTAAGGTTCCTGGAAAACTCTTGCCTAATCCTGAACTTCAGGATCAATCTATGAGGAATATAAAATAATGAAAACTAGCACTGATTTATTTTTTTGCGCGTATCTACAGATGCTTGGAATTAAGATAAAATCTTATAATGTTTTAGATCGTGGTAGGGTACAGTGTATGTTTGATCTTGAGGATGAGAATTGGAAAAATCATAAAGTCAATTTTAACAATAGTGATTTCGCCAAATTAAAGCAATACATAGAACAAATTAAAGATTTGAGTTATTAAATGGCCTTAAATCCCAATCCTTCTAAATTAGATCAACAACAAATCCTACAAAGAGTTTTAGATGGAGATAATGACCGTCTTCGTGTTGACGCTGCTGTAAGTGCTACAGTTTCAGATATCACTGTAGTTATGGACGCAGCTACTGATAGTGTCGCTATAGGTGATGGAGTTAAAGAAGCTACGATAACCACTGTAGCTGGAAAAAATTCATTAGATGTAAATGTAACCCAATCCGCTCTACCTTCGGGAGCAGCTACTTCCGCTAATCAGGCTACCGAAATAACTTCTTTACAATTAATTGATGACTCGCCTCATGCTAATAATGCAACCCTTAATAAAGGCGCACCCTTAATGGGGCAGTTAGATGATACAAGTACTATATTGGCTACTGAAGATAATGTTTCGGTAGCTCGTATCACTGCGCAAAGAGCGTTACATGCGAACCTTAGAGATACTTCAGGTATTGCTTTGGGTACTACTGCTAATCCCCTTTTCATCGGGATGACGGATTCCCCAAATTTAGAAGATCGTATCTCGGAGTTAAGTGTATATGATGAGGCAAATAATCTTTTAGAGGCTTTATTAGAAATCGGAGGAAGTTTTTGGATTTGGAAAGTCTCCGAGATAGTTTCTTTAGGTTTTGAGAATCAGAATATCTTTCTACCGGCCGGAGATATCCTTAGAATTAAAGCTCAAAAAGGAGGGTCTACAAACTCCGCCCAAAACTGGAAAATTAATATCATTTGGGGAATTGTTTAATGAAACTTCTCTCAAATACTCCAGAGAATGCAAAGATTATAGCTAATATTAAGAATAAAAAGCAACAAAAGCGAATTTTACAAAAAAGAAAAAGTTCGAACTATCTTTTAATATCCTTACTAATTACGACCCTTTTTTGTATTTCTATCTTATTGTAATATTTAGATTCCTTAAATTAACAACTATTATATAGAAAGATCTCAACATGTCAGATGAAAATAAATATTCCGCAAACATTTCAATTTTTGATGCCTTAGCGATGACAGCAGATAGTGCTGCTTCTCCTATAATAATAGGCGGAGTAAGCCGGGTATTTTTTACAATTACAACATCTTCATTTGCTGGAGGAACAGGGACGGTTACAATTAGTATTTCAGCAGACAATAGTAATTGGGCTTCATTGGACACTATTTCTATTACAGGAAATGGAACTACTTATAAGAATTATGCAGATCTTGGTGCAGCTTATATGAAGCTGGTCTATACCCAATCCTCGGTTACTGCTGGAACTTTAACCGTCAAAGGTTCTACAAAAACCCTTTAAATTTATTAATTATCCTTTATCTCATCGGTTTGAGACAAGGAACTAATTCGATATCCTTTTTAAGGACTCGATATATTAGGAGATTCTTTTATGTCAGATGGAAATTCAAGTGTACCAAGTGCTTCCCCAGCGTCAGCGGCTCCCGCAAATGCCTCATCCGCCGAGGCTTCAAATCAGGCCCCTGCAGCAAATCCTGCTAGTGATGCGGCAAAAACAGACCAACAAATTAAGGAACTAAAGAAAAAGCTTAAGATTCAGGTAGATGGTGATGAATCTGAAGAAGAGTTTGATTGGAATGATGACAAAAAATTAAAAGAGATGGCACAGCTTGCTAAAGTTGCTAAAAAACGTATGGCCGAGAAAGCTGAAACAGATAAAAATGTTCAGGAATTCTTAACAGCCTTAAGAGAAGATCCTCGTTCTGTATTATCCGATCCTCGTATTGGGATTGATATTAAAAAGTTCGCAGCTAAGATCATTGAGGAAGAAATTGAGAATTCCGCTAAGTCCCCAGAACAGCTAAGAGCAGAAGAGCTACAAAAAGAACTTGAGAAGCTTAAGAAAGAAAAAGAGTCTGAATCTAAAAAACGTGAAGAAGAAACTTTTGCTAAAATGGAACAAGATGCTTTTGATAAGTATGATCGAGAACTGAATCAAGTTTTAGAAGCAAACAAAATTCCTAAAAACCCATACTATATCAAAAAGATGGCTAATTATATGACTCTAGCTGTTCAAAATGGTATAGATGTAAGCCCTGCAGAGATTATGCCTTTGATTCAACAAGAGATCACTTCAGAATTTCAACAACTTATTGGAGTTTTGCCTCTGGATGCCGTTGAGGACTTTGTAGGTAAGGATGTTATCAAGCAGATACGAAAAAAATATATCGACAAGGCTAGAAACAAAGGCCGTCCTACTAGTATGGCTGATATTAAAGGGGTTGATGTATCCTCTCGACATCAGGAGCCCGCTAAAGTAACTACTGAAAAGGTATATTCAAAAGACTTCTTTAAAAACCCCCTAGCTTATATACAAAAAAAGTAGTTTTTGTCAATAGGTTTCTTATAAACTATTGAAATTGTTAATTTTTTATTTTTAACAACTATATTGAGAGAAATTTGCATACGAATCTAGTCTCGACTGAGGAATATGCAGTTTCTCTCGCCCATTAATTACAAATATTAATTAGTTTTATTCCTACAGACCTTAGATATCGTAACAGACTCTAAATATCAAACGGATGATAGCAGTAATATTTAAGTTAAGAACGACTAAAAATTAAAAATTTTAAATAAAAGGTTTAAAACTATGTTCCCTTCAAAAGACGCTTCGCTTCAACAACAACAGTTGAAAGTGCAAAGACTGGTAATACCTGTGGTATTTACCCAAGGTGCTGCATCTACCTCGGTAGGTCTAAAATCAGATCTTCCTGATAAAGTAGGTATTCGTTGTGGCGATTCCACCCAAAACAACTTAGCTAGTATCTGTGAAGATGCTACTGAATTAGCTGATTGTAGTGATGATAGTACCGATTTTGTTACTGCTTCTGTAGCTAATACTAATGCAATAGTTCATTTTCTAATCAATTTAGGTGGCGATAATTGTAAAAAAATCCACCGTGCTCAGATGGTTAGTCGCACAGATGGTTCTGTAAAAGGTACTGTAAAGATGGCTGACCTAGCTAAAGGTATTTCCTCTAATGGCAATATTAAACTTGAATTTGCTGAAACTAGTCTTAATCTAGTAGATGCAGCTTTAACTGCTTACAATTATTGTCTTATTGTTGAATACGAAGTTGCATAACTAACTAATAACTAAAGGATAAATTTATATGTCACAACCCTCAGCAAATAGCCTAGCTACTTTAAATGGTAACTTTAAAGTAGTTTATGCATCTAAAGAACGAGATCTTATTCCAGAAGGCGTAAAGCTTCTGAATAAAATCCCTTTTGCACAAAAAGAAAAAATCGGCTCGTCTTATAATGAGATGATCGTACTTGGTATGGAACACGGTATGACTTGGGGAGGTCCTGATGAGGATGCTTTCAATTTAAGAGCTGCCGTAGCAGGTCAATCTAAAGAAGCCACCATCAAAGGTAATCCTAAATTGCTTCGTTCTGTTCTTGGAATGACTGCAGCTTCTCGCGCCTCTAACGGTAATCAAGCAGCTTTTGTAGATGCTGTGAATTACTTAGTCAAAGCAATGATGAAGTCTTTTACTCGTAAACTGGAAATTGAAGTATTGTATGGTAACGAAGGTTACGGTCTTATTTCTGCAGTTGATGGTACTAACACTCAAATAACTATTAAAGAGTCTGAGTGGGCTGCTGGTATTTTCGTAGGTGCTGAAAAAATGCCTATCGAAATCCGATCTTTTGATAATACCATTTCCAGAGGTATCGCAGAAGTATCCACTATAGCTCTAGATACTCGTGTATTGACCCTTTCCGGTCCTATCGTAGGTATCGTTACCACTGCTTCTAGTGAAGACCGTGTGTATCACCAAGGCGCTTATGGTAAAGAGTTTAAAGGTATCCACTCCATTTTAACTCAATCTTCTGGTGATCTTTTCGGTATTACTGTTTCTTCTTATAACCTGTTCCGTGGTAATAGCTATGCAGTTGGTGGTGCTATCAGTTTCACTAAATTAAATGAAGCTATCGCTCAAGCAGTGTTTAAAGGTTTGGATGGTAAGGTTTTAGTATTACTTAACCCTAAATCTTGGGCTAAATTGCTGTCTGATCAAGCCGCTTTGCGTATGTACGATAGTTCATACAGTTCTGCTAAACTTGTAAATGGCGGTAGCGCTCTAGAATTCCATAGCCAGAACGGCGTAATGGAAATCGAACCTTCTATCTTTGTAAAACAGGGCTACGCTTATATTTTACAATTGGATAGCTGGAAACGTGTTGGATCTAGCGATGTGACTTTCAAACGTCCAGGTTATGATGATCAGTTCTTTAGAGAGTCTGAGAACATCACTGGATATGAGTTGAGACTTTGGTGCGACCAGGCACTTTTCACAGACGCTCCCGGGCTCAATGTTGTCATGACTGGAATCACTTACTAGTAACCTCTTAATTTTACTCATCTTTTAACCCTGCCTCACGTTCTGTGAGGTGGGGTTTTTTATTATTCAATCTTTGATTACCGAATATCCAGGCTCTTATCACAGATCTTCCTGGTTATGATACTCTGTTTCCTTTGCTTAAATTCTCAAAAGCTTTTAAGGGCTGCAGATTTGTATAGTGGCATAGCTTGTAAAGGTCTTCTTTAGTTTTTGCCGAATCTAAAGGGATTATGTGATCTATGTGCCATGTATCCAGTCCGTAGTTGTCCCAGCTCATCCCGTCTTGAAATTTAGCTTCTATATGAGCTATTAACTGTTCTGGGGTACATCCGATATAGGAATCAAAGCTGGTATCTTTTTTCCAGGTTTTATTCTCTAGAGCATACCAAAGACGATTTCTGAGATTCCTTTTTATCTTATAAAGAGCATCTAAGGCTAATCTAGCTTTTTGTTTTTCCCTGTTATGAGATAGACGACTTTCTTTATTGACATGCTTTGTATTATGGTAGTGCTCATTAGCCCTTTTTTTATAAAAGTCTGGCTTCTTTTTATATTTCTCGGCATTCTTTTCAGAAGCGCATTCATGGCACCAGCTTGATAACCCAGTTACGGTCTTTATATCAGAGCTAAATTGATCCCGAGCTAGTTCTTTCTTGCAGTGTCCACATTTTTTAGAGGCTACATAAACTTTAGGAGCTTTCTTTAAATCTTCAGCCGCTTTTTGTTTACATATTTTACATCTACTATCAAAAGTATCAGCTCGTTTTTTGTGAAACTCTGTAGTGTTTTTTACTATGTTACAGACAGTGCATTGCTTTGTACTCATAAACTACCTTTCTTTTTTAGGATAGTCCATGATATCATATCTAAGCTTTAGAAGCAATTCTTTTTTTCGCTTCTTATCACAGTTAAAGAAGATATACCTATGTTTTTGGGATCTGGGTTCCATAGTAAAATCTGACCCATACTGTTCTCGTAGTTGCTTTGCGGTAAACTTATCAGCTAAAGTTTGAGAGTGTTTAGAGTTATTCTTAATTGTCCAATTATTCTTTTTTGGAGTAAGTCCTGTATAGTAGAAATTGGTGGCTTGATAGACGATACCAGTGTGATTTTGGGCAGTATCGGCAAAACTGACTATTATTTCCTTGTCAACTTTTTTTAAGGTATTTCCAACTAAAAAGGAAGCACAGTTTTTCGGATATCCGTCCTGAATCCAAAGACGTGTTAATTCAATCACATTTAAGCATTCAGAGACCCCACATATTCCAGACCTCAAAGGAGCTGAAAAAGGTGTGCCGTAACACACAACCCCTACAAGAAGATCTTTATCGAACAATCCCCAACTAAAACTGCAAGGGGCTACTCGATGTAGATAGTGGTTCTTAACTACACAATCCATCGCAACTTGATAGGAAATTTCCTTAATCTGTAAATCTCGGACTTTCAACAAAGCATCTCCAGTTTAATAACCTACTGCTAATGTTCTATCAATAAAAAAATGAATTTTGCCCCGCACAACCTTTAGTCGAACCATCATTTGGAAATTGTTGTGGCAATATTTTTTGCAATGGCGGTTACAACCGGAACCGAGACTGAATTCCCAAACTGTCGATACGCCTGCGTATCTGAAACCGGCTGGGGTTCAGTTCCATCAAAAAATCTTTCTAGCTCTTTCGGAAAACCTTGGAGACGAAAACATTCAAGAGGAGTAAGCCTTCTAGGGCGATTACCTTCCTCCCGTGCTATTAATATCTCAGATCCATCCTTGTGATATCTTGCTGACAGTGTTCTCGTTATCTTACCATTGAAAGGGGCCTCAATCAGCCCATAACCAAAACCGTGTCCAAGGTTTTCATGATGCTCCTTATGCCTTACAAGGCTGTCCCAAGTACCTTGCCCTAAAATATACCTCGAATCTACATTCTTAACGAGCATATCTCCCAATTCAGGAATTCGCTGTTTTGGAGCATCGGGAAATATGAAAGATTCGATTCCCAGAGATTTCTGAAAACCTACAATATATATACGCTCTCTATGCTGAGGAACCCATCCCGAAGAGTCTATCACCTTATAAAATATATCATAACCAAGTTCTTCGGTAAGTATCTTTTTAATGACCTCAAAGGTTCTCCCTTTGTCATGACTTCGGAGATTTTTGACATTTTCCAATAGGAACGCTTTCGGATTTTTTACCTTGATGATTTCCTTGATGTTGAAAAAAAGCGTCCCTTGGGACTTGTCCTCAAAACCATGAGGCCTACCAAGACTATTTTTCGCGGAAACACCCGCAAGCGAAAATGGTTGGCAAGGGAATCCACCTGTAGGTATTTCATGGTCTGGAATTTCAACCGGATTAATCTTTGTGATGTCTCCCGCGGGAATTTCACCAAAAAATGCTTCATAAGTTTTTCGACTGTATTTATCCCATTCGGAAGAAAACACACAGTCTCCTCCACTACGCTCAAAGGCTGTTCTTATTCCTCCTATTCCTGCAAAAAGGTCAATGAATCTGAATTTGATGTGTTTTGAAGTTAACATATTACAGCTTAAATCTATTATAAACAAACTCTAAGTCTCTGTCAACAATTTACCAAGAAATTTTTATGTGTATTTCAGTATACATATCAGTATACATAAAAACATCTCTTTTCTCTCCGAAGCTTAAATAAGCCCCGCCCTCATACCCCAATAGCTTTAAAACGTTAGAAATATTTTGACGAAAAAGGCTTTTTTCAGATCTTGCATAAAGTGCGTATACCTTTTCTTTTAAAGGTATTCCACGCAGCTCACAAGATCTCAATCCGTTTTCGCTGGCTTCTTTAACTTTAATGTCCAATTTTTTAAAAAGGTCTGAATTCTCTTCTATAAAGCTTTCTAGCTCTCTCAGTTCACTAGCTTTTTTATCTCGAATAGCTGAATCAGTCATATTTCTAGCTACAGCAGCTTCTGTCATTGAATATTTCATCTTTAATCCTCTAACTTTCTTCCAGTTTTATCTACCCATTTCCCTTTTTCAAAAACTTCAGTTTTCAATAAACCTAGTTTTTCATCTATCTGCAACTGCAACCATGCTTTAAATTCGGAGGTTTCAGTCATACGTTTAAAAGCTTCTTGTCTGTTCTCTTTTTGAATTCTAGAGTCCTCACAAGCTCCTAGTGCGCCGCTAGGTAAATGTCGACAACGACAAGCAGACTCAGTTTTATTCTTTTTTTGACCGCCTGTTCCTGAACCTCGATAGTAATCCCCTTCAAAGTCCTTAGCTGTCAGACTAAGAATTTTCTCTCTTTTCTTTTTCATTTATTCATACCTTCAGATATTTTAGCAATAATCATCTTAACATTCTTGGCTATAGCTTGAGGAAGCACGTCGTCTATAACAGCTTTTAAGCGTTTATTCTCTTCTTTAAGAATTTCTATTTCTTTTTCGCGCTCTTCACGTAGACGTAGCTCGTAATAATAGCTGGTATAATGCGAATCTCTTGCTTTTCTAGCGTCCTTTACGTCTTGTTTTACATCCTCTATAATCTTAGGATACTCTTTATTCATCTGAATAGCCTGTTCTAGAGCACCTCTCATTGCAAAATAAGTTCCAAGAACCCCGATAATTAATCCAAATATTACACTAATTGTTGTTAACATTGCTACTCCTTTAATTTTATAGAAAGTAGTTTTTCAGCTTGAATACTCCTCAATTCTTCTCGATTAGCTAATAATTCAGAATATGTTGCTTTAGAAATGGTGATACTTCCTTCAGAGGCATAACTCAATATATCGCAATCGTTAACAACACTTTTAGCACAATGCGGAAAACGTTTTAAATTCGCAGCAGCATATATTCCGGCTAAAAAATGGGGAGTTGCTCGAAGCCTCTCAGAGTTTTGATTAGCTAGATAAGTCGATCTTCCAAAATCTGTATTTCTATAAATTTCCATTGCAACTTTCTCGTCAAAATCAGCTATCGAGAAATTTGTGTCTAAGTATTCTTTTAGTAATTCCGTGACTTGTAAATCTTCTCTGGACATAAATATTCCTTTTCCTCATCTTGTTCTTTCCTAAGAGCCATATCTTCCTTTAACGTCTTAGGATAGTCTACTGGAAATACCGGACTTCTATAAACCCCTCTAAGGGCTGTCTGAAGCTCTTCAGTTTCTTTTCTAAGTCTTTCAATCTGATCAAGCTGCATCTGAATTCTTTGATGTTCCCAAGCTTTCATATTAGTAGACTCCTCTAATATACATTTAAGCAAAAGAACTACAACTATACAGCCCACCCCTAAAAGTAAAGTTACCATAGAATTTTGACTTCTAGAATTCCGCAATTTTCACTAAGCTTTGTACTGAAACCTAATGAATTTAAATATTCCATAATATCTCGCACTTCATCTATATCTAAAGAATTTTCAGTATTTCCCATAGGAACCACTATAGAACGGCGTCCTACAAGGACAGTCTCTTTTATGTGATGTTGAATATCCTCCATTAAATCCTTGTTTCTAAAAGCTACAATCTCCAGCTCCATTTGTCTTTTAGCTTTTTGCTTTTCTTCTAACTGTTTACCTAATTCCCAAGCTTCTTGTGCAGTAATCATAAAATCTCCTTTTGTTTAAATTTCTTTTAAATACCCATTGTCTTTATCATACACTAACTGCGCCATATTTAAAGTTTTAACTATTTGGATCATTTAAGATCCTTATCTTTTTTGTAAAAGAGTCGCGGTCGGTACCCAAGAATCTTTATAAAGAAGTTTTGCTTGTTCTTCCTCTGTAAGATTTTTAAATCCTTCAATCTCTTCGGAGAGAACTTCAGTTCTCCACTCCAACAGAACTTCTACCGGGATCTCAGAAGCTATTAAAAGATTAAACGTTTTATTCCTAGACTCTTCTATTTTCGATGTGACATAAAATTCATATATCCCCCAAGAAAAAAGTATAAAAATCAATAGAAAGTAAGAAAGGGTGAATATTTGTTGAAAGGTCATATCTAAATCCTTATCTATTTTTATAAAGTTGATGACAGATTAATATTAAAAAGACTAAACCTAGAATAACATCTGCTACGGCAATTCCAAATATCCATTGGTTGATATAGCTCATCTAATTCCTGCTCCACTTTCAGAAAATCCAATTTCTCCGGTTTTAGGAGATTTCTTTTGTGAGACTTGTAAATTAAAATCTCTATTATCTTTAACAGGACACTGAGAAGATTTTGAACATTGACACGCAGCTTTTTGTTTATCTTCAGCTTCTTCCATTTCTCTAGCTAGCTTTTCTAACTCAGTGTTTTCTGCAATTCGTTTATGCATATCAGAAAAATCATTTAGGTTTTTTATCGCTTCGTTATCTCGCTTTATTTGCTCTTTTCTTTGTTCTCTAAGTTGATTTTCTGTGCAAGAATCTTTGCTGATATCTTCGATACAGACTCTCCCCCCCCCCTCTTTAGGATGGTCATCTTCATAGATCTCTGAAGGATCAGAAGGAATCCCAAACATATCACTAAGCTCTATAAATAGCTCAGATGCTTCATAAGCAGTCATTTCGAACTCGGAACCATTAGATAGAACAAATTTGTAATAAAACATATATACCTCTAGTTAGTTATAAAATTATAATAGCAAAACCAATTCTAATTGTCAAATAAAAAACCTCCCCGAGCTTTTACACCTAGGGAGGCTCAACTTTGGGAGGAATCTAACGAGAGAGCTTACGATACTTCAGGCTGAGCATGATGCAGAACCTGCTCAGCTAAAAACTTTTTAGTGTTAATGGCTAAACCTTTATCCTTAACCATATAAATTTGTGGATTTGGCTGGAAATTGTATTTAGGTTCGGTAGCGGTAATGCGAACTTCGTCTACAATATTCACATCAAATACTACCTTATTATATCTTTTATTTAAATCTTTTAGCCAATGGTCAAAACCATAACGGCTAATGTTAAAGAACTGATTATCATTCTCGTCTTTAATAGGAACTAGATCATACTTAGATTTTTGTTTTGTCATTATACATCGCTCACTGAATAGGTTACTTCGTTTACTTTAACCACATGATATCGTTTATTATCATGTTCTATAATAAAACGTCTAGGCATAGGAATTCCCAAAATACTCTCTACATCAATTGTGGGAAAATCTTTAGAAATTGCCTCTTGTAGAGAAGTGCCGCTAATCACAAACTGTTTGTTAGGAAATGTGTCTGGAAGACTGATTGTGAAGTTTTGTTTCTCATTCATGGATTATTTCCTTTTCTTAGATTTAGAAACCACTTTTTTAATTTGTTTTTTAAGTTTTTCCGTTGCTTTTTTTGCTCCGCCTTTTTTAGGCCCTAGAACTGGTGTAGGCAAGGCTATTTTTTTAAGTTCAAAACTTTCACTAGTAAAGAACATTTGACGAATTCTATAACTTCGTCCAAAGAGAATGGTCGGGATGTTATCTCCAGGCATTATTCGTTCTATAGCTTTAAAGTCATTGGATACCTGACCCATTAGAATAGACAGTTTTCTATCGGCTTCATCTTGAGTAAAAGCCAAATCAGCAACTCGAGTTTCATTAATGTTATGATACGCGTTTACCGTACGCTCATAAATAACAAAGATTTCTACTACGTTACTCATTTATTTTCTCCTTACATTCACAATATGGACATTAAAATAGAAAGCGTGATGATTAGAACATTCCACAATTCCTTCGCCCCCTTCATCTTTAATTATTGTAAACACTAAACTTCTCCCAGTTCCATATTTAAATTTTCGGCAAGTCTACTTCTAATTTCCTGTAGGGTTGTTTCTCTAGTAAGTTTACCATCTAAGAACACTGTTGTCAATAGGCCATCTTCTCTAGCCTCTTCTTCAGGTGAAACATCTTCATGCAAAACGCCGTTAGAGTCTACAAATAACAAACCTTTAGCTGAATTTTTCATTCCATTATCAGTTTTGGGTTTCTTAAATACCGCCATTGGCGATCCATTTACAATTCCGTAAGTAGCCTTCATGGCGAAACCCAAGGTGTCTCTCGTATTATATTGATAAGAAAATGAACCGATTCCAAAAACAACGTTTGTTGAAGCAAAGCCCTTTTCAGCTAAACCATCAAAAATTCGCTTAGCACGATCTAAAGTAATACTATCTCCATAGATGAGCCCAATATGATCGTCCAACTGCTTAAACCCTTTACTATTGACTGTACCACCAAAAGTTTCCCACAGAAGCTCTACAGACCCTTTATATTCAGGACTACCAACTGGAGCAGATAAATCTCCACAAACTACTTTAACAGGATCTCCTGAGTTTCCACATATTACAACACTTCTATTACGTTTTACTAGTATCATTCCTGTAGGAACTGTTACACAATAAATTTTACCAGAATATTGAATTACTTCTTTATTCTGCGATTGTCCGCCTAATTTATTGTTCTTCATAATGTGCGCGGTATATACTTTTGAAAATTTTTCACTTCGATTGTCTTCTTTTTCTGAAATTATTGTTCCATAACCAGCAGATAATGCAACTAATTCAACTTTTTCTATAACAGATTTATTTGTTGTGTCAAATTTAAATCTATTTTCAGAACGTCTAGTTGCATCCCAATAGGATAGTTCTTCGATAAATTCTTGACACCAATGCGAACATAAATTAGAAATATCAAACCAGTCAAAATTTTTACTAAATAAATCTGAGGAGCTATCAATGTTAAATTCGACTCGGCCATCATTCAAATCATAAATTTTATAAGAAATTTTTTCGTTATTTAATATGTTTTTTAATCTATTTATTTTACGTTGTTTGGAAAAAGAAAATCTTATTTTTCCCCCACTTGTTGTATAACTACCGTCTGCCTGAAATGCTATCTTTAATCTCTCCATATCAGTTAAAGATTTGTTTAAGTTTTGGGAACTAGCAGATCGGACCATGTCTTTTTTCCATGCCCCAACTTTAGTTAACTTCGCTTCCTCCACTAAAAATTCATTGTTTTTTATAAAAATCATTCTATGGTTCGGAGTAACTAATAAATCCAGTTTCCCTAGGTCATCAAAAAATCTATACATTTCCCCTGAATAGTCTTGATCTACATATTTTAAAGGTTTGGTAAACTCATACGTACCGTCGTGCCTAACTTGGGCGACTAAGTCGTTAATATTTAGATCTTTAAAAAATTTCCAACCGGAATCAGTTAAGATCTGGGTTTGATCATCGTAGCAGTCTGGGCGTACTACAAGTTTTCCATTACGAGACATTACACCATTCTTCACTTTCGGCAAAATCTTAGTCAGCATTTGAAAATAGTCCCACGTGTCGGCGACATAGCTCAATAGCCCGATAGGGTAGACTTTTAATAGTCGTTTAATAGTGCTCTCTTCATCCGTTCCATTTAAACAAGCGACCGAATGTTCCGTAGCTGGTACACTTCCCCCCAGCAATTCAGTATCACTATTTGCATTGTAATATTCTTCTAAATAATCCATTGCAGGCACAGTGTCCGTACCAGTAAAGCTTAGTAAGTGCGCCGCACCGGATTTACTAGCCGCCTCTACTCCCATCATACCCCGCATCGAAAAGTCATGGCCAATCCAAGAAGGCATAAAATCCTGATCTGAAGTTTTATTTACGGCATCTTGAATTAATTTTCGATATTCAAAAGCAATTGTAGCGGAATTCATCATAAACCATAATTCGCAGCTAAGTAAAGTTTCTAGGAAATTAGTAAGCCAAAAGAATTCTGGTTTAGTGTTTGTAATTGTCAAAACAGGAACTCGAATATTAACTAGACTACCCTCAGGAGCTGCTTTAATATGCAGAGGTAGATAACCAAGATCGTGCAATGCTGCAATATGATCTGTGTTCACAGCCCCTTTACCGAGATAGTTATCTAAGCGACGTTGATATTTTGATACAACAACATCTTTCTGTTTTGAAAAGAATTCTCGATTAAAGTCCTCAATCAGACGTTCTTTAATAAAACCTTGAATACCAAAAGCAACTACTTTAGAAATTCCGGGAATTTTAGACTCTCTTGGAGTTAAATTAGAATAGATTTTAGTTATCCCAGCTGGGTATTGATCTTTATGACTTACTTTATAACCATCTGTTAAATGCACAGGATTAATTTTCATTTTATTTTTCCTTTATGGGTATAAATTTCATCAATAACCTCATCAAAAACTTCTAAACCTTTAGTAAAAAATCCGTGTGTTGCCATAAGCACTATTTTTTCCGGATTATTCTTTTTAAGCTCTTTTGCAATTGCTATAAAAGTTCCACCAGCATCTACAATATCATCTACTATTATACAAGTTTTTCCCTCAATTTGCAATAGGCGATTATCAAAACAAGTCAAACTTAAAGATCCAGTCAAGGTGTCTCTTACTTTAGACATCTGAATAATTCCCAAATCTTCTGGTAATTTACTAATTTTTTTATAAGCTCCGGCATCTGGAGAAATCAACCAATAATCAGAATACCTCCTAATCAGATCTGAAAAGACGTCTGCTTGAGAGATAATGGTGCAATTATTTATGAGAGAGGGCGTTACATCGGAGTGGGGGTCTTTTACCGTCACTCTTTCAAAGCCTAAAGAGTTTATAAAATCGGCCACATACTTTAGGGTAAAACATTCTCCATATTGAGTAACACGATCTTGCCTACTTCCCGGAACATATGGAAGTTCTAGTTTTCCTAAAGGAATAGAAGCTAGTTTTGCAGTGTGACATAAAAGCCCTAGTTTATGAAACTCTAAATCGTTCGCATATTCCCATAGAATATTTAAAGATCCTTTGTTTACAGGAAGATCTTTTTTAAAACGAATATGTAACTCACCAACAGGAAAATTAAAATCCTCTATTTGGTAAGTTTCTTGATATGAAGCAGAAAAAATTTTAATCATAAACTACCTCTTTTAATTTCTAGATATTTCTCATAACTTATTATAATTATTTTTATACTTCTAGACAGCAAACGCTAACTTTAATATCTGGATAGTTTTTTAAGCATTCTAACAGCACTTCTTCAGTCTTTTCCCAAGGAACTGCAAAAAGGCCTGAATTTATTTTAGGAATCCAGATCTCCGTGATTTTCTTTCTCGAACATTTTAAAAGCAGTGCCTTAAAGGCAGTTTCTGTGGCTTTTAGAATTTCTTCATTAGTATCTCGTAAAAATCCAAAATTGTTTGAAGTCATTAAACATCCCACCTTAAAATCATCTTTAGGATTCTCTATTAAAAGACAGCTACCTAAAACATCATCAAACTCCAAACTTTCTATACAGTATTGATTATACTGCTTATAAGCCTCAGGACAATGCTCCCTAAATCCAACAGCAACCCCACTTCCCCACACTCCTTGACAATTACAGGCGTGAGCTAATAAAGCCCCTTTTGGGGCAGTGAATAGATCTTGTTTTAAGTATTTAAGACTCATTTTCGTTTCCCTGTTAAATCAAAGTATATCCAAATTATTAAAGGCCAAGAGATTGCTATAAAGACATAATACTCAATTGAGTTCTTTTTTCTAAAGCTATCATCCTTTTCAGTGCTAAAGAAATATTCCAAAGCTAATAATCCCAGAACATAATATATCACAAATCCTGTAAATAAGTCAATCAATTCCATAAAGTTTCCTCAGGGATTGCTTCTCTTTTTCGCATAATTTCAGAGTCTCAACATTATTTGCACGAGCATAGTACATCACACAGGCAGAGCTGTCCTCATGATCTAATCCTAGAGAGTGTCCAACTTCATGCAGCATTACGTTTACAAGGTTCTGATGCCCTTCCTTAGCTTTTAAGGCAAACTTATAGAATTGTTCATTAAAATTAATAGAGAATAAAAGAAGCTCTCCTGAAAACGCATCATATTCCATCTCGGTATTTGCAGTGTTTTGTTCTTTTTCCGTCCATTTTTTAAGGCATTTTATTTTATTTAAAGACTTTTTTTTAATTACTAATGTCTTTTTACCATTCAAAACCGAATTCCATTCATCTAATGCTAATATCAAAGCAGCATTATATTTAAAGCTACAGGCAGAATCTACAGTAACATCAATAATAGGAACTTCCCAATGAAGTTGGGGGTTATTTCCACAAGAGCAAAGCATTAAAATTAGCGGGATTATAGCGCGCATAAAGATTTTCTAGTTCTTTGAGTTTTACTTGCCATAGTAGTCTCATATTTTATTCTTAGTTCGGCTTTATTACTGTGGAACCTACTAAACCAACAAGGATGGCCTGTATTGAGTTTTTGAAGAAACCGAATACCAAACTTAATGTTTTTTTCAGGGTCTAGTAGAACCTGTTTATGTACTTTAGCATTGATCTGCATTAACCCATAATCTTTAGTGTGACTTACGGCCCCCTCATCAAAATTAGACTCTGTTTTAATTATCGTTAAAACAATCTGAGGATTAATTTTATAGTGTGAGCTATATTTATCAATGAGTCTAGAATATTTGATAACTTTAGCCAGATTAAGTTTAGGGTTTAAAGTTCTAATAGTTCGTATAATGCCTATATTGAGTTTTTGAAATAAAGGTCTATGATTTCCTATGTTTGCAGCAGAAATTAAAAAAGCTGTATATAAACATATAAGTCTCATATTTTAAAGTATAGCAGAAAAGGAGGAAAAGGTCAAAATAAAATTGACTCTTTTTTTAAAAGATGTTAGTATGTCATATTGGGAAAATTTCTCAGTTATCATATCGAACCGATGGAAACGTGAAAAAGGCGTTAACTTTCTAAGGCTAAGAGTAACAATCTTAGTTGATCGCGTGTAAGAGTCACCCCTGAAAAAAGACTTCTGGCAACCGTGGGATTATGGAGCCAGCGAAAATCCATCCGTTTAAAGTACCCGCACCATTGTAAGTATAGAGCGGCATACAGATATTAAGACAATTTAAGTGGAACTATATGAAATTACTGGAAACAGTTTGGGATTGTGGTGCTAAATACAAGCGGAAACTCGTCTTCAAGAGGGGGTCCGTATAAGTAGCTAGCGGGATATTTACTGCACGTTTAGAGGTTCTGTAGTGTGTGTAGCTAGTTGAAATATTTGAGAAATTCTAGCATATTTTATAAGGTTTCTGATATTACAAAGCGCTATCTGTAAATGCTTGTAATCTTTAGTTTTCCTAAATTAACAACTAAAGTATACAATATCTAAAGCGCGGATACTAAAAAATGCCTTCTATTACTATAAATGGCACAGTTATAGCTTTTCCAGATAGTGGGACAGATCCTAACTGGGCAGAATCTGTAATACAATTTGCTCAAACTGTAGAATCTGCTTTTAGTCTTGTCATAAATCAGTATGATATCTCTCCTCAATCTTTCTCTTTCGCAAATAATCAATCTTCTGCAACTAACGTCACTAATCTAATATTTTCTTCTGCTGTTCGCGGTGCAATCGTTAACTATCACATTAAGCGAACAACTACGACAGATTTAGTAGAAACTGGTCAGCTCCTAATTACTTATAATCCTGATGCATCTATAGGTAATATCTATACTTTATCGCAGACTAAGAATAATCAGGGAGGTTCTAGTTCTGGAGTAACTTTTACTATCACTGATGGCGGTCAAATTCAATATACCTCTACAAACGTATCTCCCGATGGTTCCGGGACTATATATTTCCGAGCAATAACTTTCAGTTAATAAAGGTTTCTAAATATGGCGAATGTTCCTCAAGTTTTTAGTATAGGTCTGGGACTATCTCAAGAGTCTTCAGCTCCTACAGCTTTTAACGGGTTAGTTTACTATGACTCTACCCGTAACAGTTTTCGGCATTACGTTAATGGGAGCTGGATAGATGTGTCTAGCCAATCTGCAGTTACTACTGATGCTAATTTAGATAGCTCACATTTTACTGCAGCTGTAGTTTCTTCTTCTTTAATCCGAATTTCCGGACAATCCGCAGCTAGAAGTATCTTCGGCCTCACTGCTTCTGCTGCTGGCAAAAAAGTAATTATTTCTAATGCTTCTTCTTTTACTTTAATAATAGCAAATCAATCAGCCTCAGAGGGTACCGCAGCTAATAAAATCATTACAGATACTGGAGCCGATGTGTCTCTTGTTTCTGGAGCTACTGCCACTTTAGTATATGATACTACAAGCTCTAGGTGGAGGCTATTAACCTCAGGTATTGGAGCTATAGTAAATGGAGGTAACGCCTTCGGTGCTTCTATGACTGTAGGAACCACCGACGCCCAATCTTTGATTCTTAAAACTAATAATACAGCAGTTCTTACTTTAGAGCAAGGTGGAAGAATTCTAGGTAGTAGCAGTATAAATAGATCATTAGCGACAACTCAAGACTCAAATGGTTCATCAACATATTACATTGAGTCTGGAACATTCTCTCCAACAATTACTGCACTTTCTAACGTAACATCGGTAACTACTCCAGGTTTTATGTATTGGATGAGGGTTGGTAGAGCTGTCACGTGTTGGGGTCAGTTTGATATGGTTGGAACACTTGCCTCTGTTTTAACAATGGCTACTATTCAATTGCCTGTATCAAGTCTTTTAGCTTTAAATACTGAAGCTCATGGGTCTATAGCTAGGGTTGGAACAGGGACTAATTTAGGATCTATTGTGGCATATGCGACAAGTACGACAGTTAGAACGGAGTTTATTTTGGCAGCAGATGCCGCTGGAAGCTCTAGAACATTTGGTTATCATTTTAGTTATTATTGCAATTAATAAAGAGAAAGATTAATAGGAAGGATATATATATATGGCAGAAGGGATTAAATTACCAAATGCAAGTGCAACACAAGATGGGCTTTTAACTACTGGGGTGCAGACTATAGCTGGTGCAAAGACCTTTAATAACGATATTACTTCTAAAGGGTTACTAGATATTTCGGCGGCAACGGCAGGTCAAATTAAGTTCCCAGCGGTTCAGAATCCAAGTATCAACCCAAAAACATTAGATGATTATGAGGAGGGACCATGAACTCCACAGATTACTTTAGGCGGTGGAGCTACTGAGGTTACTTATTCTGTAAATACAGGTACATATATAAAAATAGGAAAAGAGGTTTTTATATATGGGACAATTCAACTTAGTAGTAAGGGTTCTTCTACTGGTACATGGAATATATCTAATCTACCGGCTCCAATCGAAAACTCTACTGGGGCAGATTGTGCTGCTTTAACTATATCGTCAAAATCAAGTCTAGTTAACTCATCTGGATTAGTCGGCAAAGCACTGCAAAATACTAATACATTTCAAATGAGATTAGATAGTGCTACAACCTTTGGTCTAGCTGATGATACTAATTTACAAAATAATTCAGCAGTATGGTTTATAGCTCATTATCCAACAACTTCATAATCAATAGCGGTGAGACTCTAATGTGGGAAATAGATAAATACGGTTACGTGATGGAGCAAGGAATTAAATTATATGGAATCTATAAAACAATGGTTATTAGCTCTTACAATTAGTGGCATAGCCTATCTCAGTCCCATTAAATCTACTTTGGTAGCTGTTGGATTTCTTATATTTATAGACACTTTTACAGGCTTATGGGCAGCTTTTAAGTTAAATCAAAAAATAGAGTCTTATAAGCTTCGTCAAATGATAACAAAATCTGCTATTTATAGCATAGCAATTATTACTGGCTATGTTCTTCAACAAGAACTTATGGGTCCAGATATTCCAGTTGTTAAATTAATTGCCGGAAGTATTGGGGCAGTCGAAGGCTTATCTGTAATGGAGAACCTCAATAAGCTACAAAAGCTCCCTTTTTTAAAAGCTTTAATGGAAAAAATTCAACCCGAAGATAGAGATAAGAAATAGTCCATGTCTAGATGGATAATTGATAGCTATGGTTTAGTAGTAGAAGAGGGCAATCAAGGAACTTATTTTGATTACTGTGATAGCTATTGGAGATCAGGACTTTACAGTATTGCCTATAATGATAGGGATTTAATAGAAAAAGTATCTTCGAAGCTTTTAAAAACTGAAGTTAGAGATTGGAAAAGACATCCTGAAGGCAAAGACGGTTTCTATGGAACATTCTCTAGGGATCAGTTAATTTTAGTTTTAGCCGCTTTAAAATACCATAGAAGTAAACAGGTAGAAAACTATAATAATATTCTACCTTTATATAGTAAATTAGGACAGATTTGGTTTATTACTTTATGGTTTAAAATCTGGTTAAGAAGACTAGCTAAACGTTGGTCTATTATAGACTTCTGGTTCATTTTGGCCTGTTTTTTTAACGGGGTTCTTTATACCATCACTAGAACTAATGGATTTAATTGCCATTTATGGGCTTGGATGATCTGGAGTCTTGAGGATGGTTGGTTTAAGAAAGCAGCGTGGCTAGCCTTTAATTTAGGAGGCTATAACATTCCTAAATGGGCAGGAGTTAAGGACAACTATCTTTACTGTTTTATGCAGAAACAAACTAAGATGTTCATTCCTCCTCAGACTTATGATGTTTATTTGTGGCAAGAAAACGATAATAATCCTGGACATGAGCCCGGACCAATAACAAATACTGTATTCTTGGACATTTTAAAGAGAGTTTAGAGTGATTACAAAGCATAATGGAAAATATCAGGTTAAGTCTGAGGAAGGTAAGAATCTAGGCGGTCCCTATGAATCTAGGGAGGAAGCTGAGAAAAGACTTAAGCAAGTAGAGTATTTTAAACGTAGAGAAAAACGTAAATTTTCAGTTTTTAATAAATAAGAGGTTCTAATGTTACAAGATTTAGCTATTCATCTCAGAACTATGCAACTATATGCCCATCACTGCCATGGTGTTTGCAAAGGAGCAACTTTTTTTGAGGACCACTCTTTCTTTGGAGATTCTTATAAAGAATTAGATGGAGATTATGATTCTATCGCTGAGCGAATTGTGCATTTAGGCGGGGACGACTTGATCAACCCTCTTCAAATTTTAGAAGGAGTTAAAATAGGTCTTATGGATGCTCCTATGGAAGCTAAAGACAGTAAAATTTTCTTTGCTTATATGTATAAACAAGAAAAAAGATTAGCTCAAATAATTGAGCAGGTTTGCCAAGCTCCTTCAGCTTCGCAGGGATTGAAAAATTTAGTGGCTGATATTGCCGATCGTTCTGAAGTTAGATGTTATCGCCAAGGTCAAAGGATAAAATAATATGGATATCGAAGAATTAAAAGCTAAAATTGCTGCAAGTCCTCTATTATCAAGTTTAATGGGAGGTGCTGTTGGTGGAGCTGCTTTAGGCAGTGTTATTCCTGGAGCAGGAACTGCCGTAGGTGCTGTTGGAGGAACTTTAGGAGGTGCTGCTGGGCATTTCCTTAATCAAGGTATAGATGCCGCTGCAGATCAAACTGCACAAGCAATTACCCCATATCAAGAGGGTGATAGAGCTTCTGAAGAGGGTCAAATGTCTGATGAAGATCGACTACGTTCTGCCCGACTTCAGGCATTAAAACGCTATAGTCAAGGACAGTAAATATGGCAAACAGTACTAAGGACGCTTCGAGTTTAGATAGTAGTCAGACCCTTCAAGGCGCATTTAATGATAATGATTCTAGTTTTGTAACTAGTGGGTTTATTACTGCTAAAGTGGGACATAAAATAACTCGAACTGTGGTATCCCCTACAATTGATGATATGCGATATTTTGATATTGTGGTGACTCGAACAAGCACTACTACTAACACTTCAGCAGTTATTAGCGGACTAGCTAAAACCGAGGACCTTGCTGTAGGTCAGTACGTTTTTGGAACTGGAATACCAACCAACACCACAATCTCCTCTATTGACTCTTCTAGTCAGGTTACTTTATCTGCCGTAGCTACTGCCAGTGGAACAGTAAGTTTACAGTATGCTAACTCACTTATGACTTTACGAATTACTTATGACGGTACTCGAACTAACGTGGATGTAATAGAGAGAACGGCTTAACATGTTTAACCCACTACTTCATTCTGGTATTCAGTTTGGACCTCAAGGGGTCCCTACTGTAGCAGATTCTACTGAAAGACTTGCGCTATCTCCAGTTAATGGGTACACAGTCTTACAAAGAGATACTAATATTTTGTATTCTTATAATTCCGGAACTGCTACATGGTATTCTATTGGAGGTCCGGGATCTATTAACTCTGTTGGAGCTTTTCAAAACACTAGCACTCCTTTTGGTTTATCCGTACTTTCTGGAGACATAAGACTTCATGCTGCTGATGGAACTAATGCTGGAGGGGTAAGCGTTCTTGCCCAAGAATTTGCAGGAATTAAAACCTTTTTAGCGGCTGTGTACGCTAATGGTGGAGTAGACGTAACTGCTACTGCAGGAACGGACACTTTAAATATTGGTGCCACTAATGCTAATGTTATAAATATCGGCAATTCTGGAGCTTCTGTAAATTTATATGGTAATACTTTCTATCAAGAAGTAACAAATCTCCAAGTTTTAGATAAATTGTTTACAGTAAATAAAAATGGTGCAGCAGCTTCTGGATTTGGGGCTGGATTTGAAATTGAAGAAAACTTAATAATTACAGGATACAATAAGACTTCAGCAGACAGAGCCTCTTGGGAATTTAAAGCTCCTAATACCTCAGGAATCTTTTCCTTAACTCCGTCTACGTTTAACCCAAAATTGATAGCTTCTGGAACCGCTGATATTACACTACCTGCTGCTACTTCCAGTTTAGCTACTTTGGCTTTAAGTGAAATTTTTACTAATAAGACTATCGACGGAGATGATAACACCATACAGGATATTGGCATAGCCTCCCTTAAAACTGTCTTAGCTGATGCGAATAAAGCAATTGTTCGAAATGGTGCTGGAGCAGTGACTTCAGCCTTAATCTTGAATGTTAATATAGATTCTGCAGCGGCTATTGATTTTTCTAAATTTGCAGCTTTAACTTCTGGGAATATCCTCGTAGGAAATGTGTCTAATGTGGCTACTTCCGTTGCAATGTCTGGAGAGGCTACTTTAGCTAACACTGGAGCCCTTACTTTAACTAACTCCGCAGTAATTGGTAAGGTTTTAACTGGATTTTTATCGGGTTCTGGGGCATTAGCAGCTACAGACACTATTTTACAAGGATTTAATAAACTAGATGGTAATATTGGGTTAAAAGCTAACATAGCAGATCCTACATTCACTACAAAAATAACTACTCCAGATTTATATATCTCTGGGGAATCTATACGGTTTAAGAGTAATGCTGCAGGTAGTGGTGCAGATTGGATGGCTACTTTAACTCGAGATACCGCAAATATGCTTGCGGCAGCTATTATTACTTTGCCTCGAGCTACTAGTACAATATCTACAACTGATTTAGCAGAAACTTTTTCGGCAATTAAAACTTTCAGTGTTGCTCCTCTATTAAAAGCTGGCATAGATATTGAAGATCCGGGAGTGGGATCTAATAAAGTTACATTGACAGCCCAGACAGTAAGCGCATCCTATTCGCTAGCATTACCAACCGCAGTAGCAACTGTTGCTAGTAGTGCTTTAATTTCAGATAATAGTGGTAATTTGAGCTATGCTTTAGTTAAAGCTGCTAGTTCTGGAGATCTGGCTGAGACCTCATTTAGTGCTGCGAATAATCAAGCGATTGCAGCAGACATTACAGGACTCACTTTTGCTAATGCTACCGTAAGGTCCTTTGAAGCTATTTGTAGTGTGTTTGTAAATGCTACTGCATCATTATACGCAATCTACACTGTGCATGGAATACAAAAAGGAGCTAGCTGGGAAATATCTTCTGCTAGAGTCGGAGATGATGCTCAGATTACTTTTAGTATAACTTCCTTAGGTCAAGTACAATACACAAGCGGAAATTATGCAGGATTTTCTGCCGCAACTATGAAATTTAGAGCTATAACTACAACAGTATAATATAAAACCTTGTTTTTATTAAGGTCTTAAAATTAACAACTAAGTATATAGGATCAAAGGTTAGTTGTTATGAAGCAATCACAGTTAGATGGGTTAGATATTTTACAAAGGGCTTTTGATGAAAAGCAAAATGCTTTTCGATTGATACTAGATTCAGGTACCGAACCATATAATAAAGCATGTTCTTCTGAAATTAGGGTTGAACGTGTAGAGGTTCCCATAGTAATTAAAGAGCCTCAGATTGAAAAAGTTGAGATTGAAACTGTAAAATATATCGAAATACCTAAGATTGTCGAAATTGTTAAAGAAGTTCTGGTCTATGTAGATAGAGAAGTTCTGAAGCTAGAACGAATAGAAGTACCTGTAATTGTTAAAGAAAAAGAGATAGTCGAGATAACTAAAGAGATTATTGTTGAAAAAAAAGAGTTTGAGAAGTTTCCAATGTGGTTGAAAATTTGTATTATTTCTCAAACTGGATTAGCGTTATTTACTTTATTAATACGGTTATTAGGAAATTTAAAATAAATTAAAAAGGAGGTATCTTATGTCTTTAAGTAATAATGCCCGAGATCTAGGTCTTACGGCTTTTCGAAAACCTGAAGTAGCAAAAGAAATTTTGGATGCTATTGACAGTCCTGTCCCAGCTGCTGGAAGTATTACTTCTGGTATGATTGCAGATGGAGCTGTTGTAAACGCGGATATTAATGCCTCTGCTGCAATCGCATTCTCTAAGTTAGCGGCTTTGGCGTCTACCAATATCTTGGTAGGTAATGGGTCCAATGTAGCTGCGGCTGTTGCGGTAAGTGGTGATGCGACCCTTTCTAATGCTGGGGCTTTGACTATCGCTAATAGCGCAGTTACTGCAGCTAAGATTGCTGATGCGGCTATTACTCGTACTAAGCAATCTGCAGCTTCTGGCTCTAAAGTTGTTCAACATGTAGGTGGAACTATAACTACTACTGGAGCTGTAGATGAGTATATTATTGCTCCTGAAGCCGGGTCCTTATCTTCTATTGAAATAAATCCTTTAGTGGCACTAACAGCCAATGACACTAACTATATTACATTTACTGTAGTTAATTTAGGCCAAGCTGGTGCAGGTTCTACTGCAATGTTAGCCGTTTCTGATGCAAACACTACAAAAGCTACTGGTGGTGTAGGATTAGCTATTAATACCAAGCGTAGTTTAACAGTTCATGGAACTGCTGGAAATTTAGTAGTTGCTCAAGGAGATAAGCTCAAAATTACTGCAACAGTTTCAGGAACTCTAGCAAATACCGTTACTGTCCCTGTCTATTGTGTTCGCTTTAGTGGAACAACTTAATAATTAAGTAAAAGAGGGGGAATAAACCCCCTCCGTAACTTTCTAACATTAATATATTTAGGATAAATTTATGCATGAAAATTTTCTAAAGATGTTGGCCGCTAAAAAGAAAGCTCGCCCGATGTCGGATATGGAAAAGAAAGCAAAACTCCAGGTTTTAGGAGATTTAGCCTCTCAAGCTGATGATGCAATGTCTGGAAAAATCAAAAGCCTTAAAAAGGTTACAGTAGCCTCTGATTCTGAAGAAGGTCTCAAACAAGGTTTAAAAAAAGCAGAGGATGTATTACCTTCGGCGGACGAACATCTGCAAGACCATGAAGAGAGCCTTCCTGAAAATCTCTCTGATCTTTTAGAGGGAGAAGATGAATCTGCAGATTTTGGAGAATTCCAAGATGTCCCTGAAAACAAAGGTAAAGCTCTTGCTGATATGGTAGATCAGCACATGAATCCTAAAATGGATGAGGCTGAAGAGTCTCCAGAAGCGATTGAAGCTAAAATTCAAGAATTACTACGTAAAAAAGAAGTGATGTCGATGAAATCTGGGAGGTAATTGTGGCCTCCTTCAATCCATGGCTTAATTCTACAGATCTTATTGCAGCTTTTAAGCGTAAAGCGTCCTTTTCTCCCAATGACGAAACTTATAATGATCAAGATATTTTAAATTATATATACGATGAGATGCTTGATAGTTTAGTTCCTGAGATTATGAGCTTTAATTCGGATTATTATGTTAAAAAACAATCTGCAATTTTAAAAGCAACAAAGTTGCGGTACCCCATTTTATCTAGGGCAATGGGTATGAAGCTTCGTGATTTATTCTTTCTGGATGATAATAATAATGAATTTGAAATGCATCAAATCGCTCCAGATGATCGTAGTGCCTACCAAAACTTTTCTATAGAATCAAACGTTTATACTTATTACTTTGAGAATAATGATATAATTTTGACTGGAACTAAGTTATCCAATCCTACCGGATATCTGAATTTCAGTTTTTACATTAGACCAAATAAACTAGTTCCGGTATCTAGAGCAGCTATTATTGAATTTTTTACTCGAGAACTTACATGTTCTTCAGTATCTGCTGGAGATACTTTTACTATTGATGGTCAAATTTTTACTGCCGTATCAGGATCTCCGTCTACAAACGAATTTCAGATCGGGGCGACCGATACAAACACCGCTACCAATTTATCTGCCGCAATTAATTCTAATGGAATTGCCAATGCCACTTCAAGCTCTGCGGTAATTACTCTCCATTATATAGACAATGACTTTGTATTAACTTCATCTAATTCTACTAGCTTGTCTTTAGATACTAAGCGGGGTCTTCAATTTTCTTCTATTCCTAGTCATATTGTAGGAGGTTCGGTTGTCGATCTACTACAAACAAAATCTGGCCATTCTATCTTAAATTATGATATTAGCTTGGCTTTAAATGCAGTCAGCGGAAACACCATAAAATTCGCAACTACAGAAATTCCAGATGGAATAGTTATTGGAGACTATTTGTGTTCGGCCAATGAATGTATTATACCTTTCATACCTACGGAATTTCACTCTAATTTAGTAGATCGAGCTGCTAGAAGTATGCTTAATTCTATAGGAGATTCTGATGCAGTTAAGCGACTAGATAAAAAAATAGATGATGTTAATAAGAATCAAGAAGTTTATGTCACCAATAGAGCCGAAGGAAGTCCTAAAAAAATCTTTAATCGACATTCTCTTTTACGGTATCAAAAGTATAGTCCTTTCCGTAGGAGGATCTAATGGCAGATAATTCGGTAGCTGTTCTTAAAGCTGGAGGTCTTAAAACTAGTCCAAATCCTCTAACTTTACCTGAAGGATCTCTTGTAGAGGCTAATAACGTCATTACCCGTCGTGATGGGGTTATGGAGTCACGTCGAGGGTTTAAACTTTATGGAAGTTCAGCTTTTAGTCTAGTAGATTCTGACAGAAGTCGTGCCATTTTAGAATATCGCAGTCGTTTATTAAATCATTATGATAGCGTTATACAATATGATGATGGGTCTGGATCTTTTACTGCTTTTAATGTCCTGAGTTTAACAGGCACTACTACAAATTCCTCTACCACGATATCAGGTATCTCCTCTACCTCTTCTTTAATTGTAGGGGCTTCTATTACAGGAGCCGGAATTCCAGATGGAACAGTAGTTAATTCGATTGATAGCAGTACTCAAATTACTATTTCCCAAGCAGCTACAGCAAGTGCGACGGCTTCTTTAACATTTAAAGATCCTATTTTGGAACCTCAAACAGGTACTAAAATTAAATCTGTTAGTGCAAATGGAAATTTTTATTTTACTTCGGATATGGGAATTAAAAAGATTTCTGCTGCATCTTCTTCTGATTTTGCACAAAGTTTAAAAACTATTACCAAGTCTGGATTAGTGAAATCTTTGGACATTACAGCTAATTTGGATTTACGATTGGGGAATCAGGCTGGATTTTTACCAGAAGATAGTGCCGTGGCTTATCGTATGGTTTGGGGAAAGATTGATGCAAACGGTAATAAACTACTGAATACTCCCTCCTCTCGGTCTGAGATATATAATCCAATGACTACGACCCTAAATATGGATCTAGATAATCTAGCCCTATTATTAGACAATCTAAATCAATCAGGCTCCTTAATTACTAATGGAAATTATGTTACAACTATAGTTCCGAGTAGTACCAAAACATCAAGTCAAATACTAACAGATCTAAAGACTATATGCGCTAAAATAGATGAAGACCTTTTATTAGCTGATGATAGCGCCTCTCCTGCACCATTAAATATAAACACGGTTACTTATGATACCTCGGTTCGAACTTTAACTATTGCTTTTTCTGCCGCTCCCACATTGGTTAATTATCTTTCTGTGGGTAGTAAGATATATTTAAAGAACTTTGCATACACTGGAGGTGGCGGAGGTAATTTAAATCAAGGAGCTGTTATTGCAGCTTTAGATGATACTGCGGATACTATTACAATCAGCTTAGATTTAGGCAGCACAGCCTTAACCTTTGCACCAACTACAAATTATCAGATTTTTAGTAATGAATATCGTACTCTTTCCGGGTCTCTACCCGCTTCATTAATTGATCCTGTTGGAGCTTCACAGCTGTACCCTTTGCGTAAATGTATCAATAATATTTTAGATCGACTATCCCAAGAACCTTCGGGAGTTATTTCTTCTACTTTACAGACAAACGTTATATCTTTAGTTTCTTCAACAACTTCGGCAGATGCTAAATTAGAATTTAGTATCCCTTCTGAGATAACTAGTGATTATTTTTATCAAATTTATAGAAGTGATTTAGTTGGTACTGATGCCTTAACTCCTACTGTTCTAGGATCTGATGCAAGAACTCCCAATGATGAGATGAAATTGGTTTATGAGGCTACCCCCAGTTCTTCAGAATTATCTGCTGGGGTTATAACGTTTACTGACGATGTCCCAGATTTGTTTAGAACAAATAATATAACTTTATATACTAATGCTACAACAGGGGAAGGAATTTTACAATCAAACGACTCCCCTCCATGGGCAATAGATATTACGGCCTTTAAAAATACTCTATTCTATGCCAACACTAAAACTAATCAAATCTATACAGGACTATCTCTACTAGGAGTATCCTCTATCGTTAATGGAGATAAACTTACTATTAGTTATGGGGCTGGAGCTTCTAATACCAAGACTTTAATCTTCACTGATGGAGCAGTTCAAATTCAAACTGTTAGTATTGGAGCGGGAGTTATTGTAGGTGATGTTAGCGGTAAGTATTTTCTATTAAATGGTGGAAATAATACCAATAAATATTTTGTTTGGTTTGGGGCAAATGCCGATGTAGCTCCCTCTAATGCAGAAACTTCAGGAAGAATTGGAATAAAAATAAATTTAAGTTCTTTTACTTTTAGTAGGGCTAATTTAGCTGCAAAAATTTCCGACACATTAAATACTTATCCTAATGATTTCCAATGTTCTTATTCAGCTACAGACTTTACTATAACTACAACAGTCGAAGGGTATACTTTCCATTCTACGAAAGCTACTCCTAGAACAGCCATTAATAGCAGTTCTGGAGCTACTACAAATTTAACATATTCGGCTCCTAGTGTCAATGGAGCGGGGGAATATGCATCTTCTCAAGAAGTACTTTTAAGTAATAGTGGAACCTCTTCTCAGAATATCGACTTAACTGCTAGAAGTATCGTTAGAATTTTAAACAAACAAAGTAACTTTAATGTCTACGGCTATTATAGTATTAATGCTAGTTCAGCTTTTGGTCAAATTACGTTTCAAACTAAATTGATTGATGACTCGGAATTTGTTTTAGTAGCTTCAAGCTCTACTTTAGGGGATTCTTTTAATCCTTCTTTAAGTCCTACATCTTCAATTACTGCAAACTCTTTAGCAAATCCAACAGTTATCACCTCGGTAGGTCATGGATTGACTAATGGAGACTATGCAATCATTTCAGGATCTAACTCGACTCCTTCAATTGACGGTCTTTATCCTATTACCTATTTAACGGTAGATACTTTTTCCATTCCAGTTAATGTCACAATAGCTGGAACATCCGGAAAATTTAAAAAAGCTTCAACTGCTGAGTATTCCATTAACGATAGAAAAATTAATAGAGTTTTTTATTCAAAAAAGCAACAACCCGAGGCGGTTCCCTTAATTAATTATATAGATGTTGGAGCTTCAGATAAAGCTATTTTAAGAATCATCGGATTACGAGACTCGGTGTTTGTATTAAAAGAGGACGGGGTATATCGTATTAGCGGAGAGATTTCTCCTTTTACCCTTCAATTATTCGATTCTAGTTATATTTTATTAGCTGCTGAGAGTGCTGTGGCTTTAAATAATAATATATACGCTTGGACAAGTCAAGGTATTGCTACAATTAATGAGAGCGGTGTAGATATTGTTAGTCGAGATATTGATAACGAAATTCTAAAATTGCAGAATCAGAGTAATTTTAAGCTCAACACTTTTGGGTTGGGATATAATAGCGACAATTCCTATTCAATCTGGACAGTTACTAGAACTTCTGACACTTATCCTACTCAATGTTTTAGATATAATACACTTAACGCTACTTGGAGTCGATTTTCCATTTCACATATATGCGGTCATATTTTTTCGTATGATGATAAGATTTATTTAGGCGCTGCAGATACTAACTCTTTGGAACAAGAGAGAAAATCTTTTAGTCGCATTGACTATGCAGAACGTCAATATGATATTTCTTTAGGTTCTGGAGCAGTTAGTGGGAACATTTTACAATTAGGAAGCCTTCTTAATTTTGCAATTGGAGATGTTATATACCAAGAAAAATATATCACTCCTTATGTTTTTAATATGTTACTTAAAAAATTAGATTTGGACTCCGGAATAGCGGACTCTAATTATTATAGTTCTTTAGTTGCTTCCTCAGGTTCTAATATGCGTCAAAAGTTAGTAGATTTAGCTGCTAAACTAGATGCAGATTCTGGAGTTACTTTTACTGATTATGGTAATAGAATAGGATCAAAAACTGGAAGTATTACTTCTAATACTATAGCAAATCCAACAGTCGTAACAGCTGTATCTCATGGAGTAATCAATAATCGTATTGTTACTATTACGGGAGTTTCTGGATCTTCTCCTACAATAAACGGTACTCATGTAAGTACTTTGATTAATGCGAATAGTTTTTCGGTTCCTGTTAATGTTTCAGTTTCTGCCGGAACCGGAGGAACCTACACTACGCAGGATAGTGATATTCGAGATATTAGGGTCTGCTATAATGATATTATAGCTAGATTAAATGCGGATTCTGGAGTTTTTTATACAAATTATGATCTTGTTGATGAATTAGTTTCATTAGAATCCTCAATAAAATCAATCGATGCAATCACAAAACGGGTTACTTTAGAAGAAGCTTTAGACTTTACTATGGGAAATATTATTCTTTTTAAAGCCCTTGATTGTAGTTTTGTGTATAGTCCGCAAACTTTAGGAGATATTTTATCTTATAAGCAATTTAGGCAAGCTACTTTATTGGTGGAACACAAAAATTTTACAAAAGCTAAAATGTCTTTTTCTACAGATCTTTTCCCGGCTTTTACTGATACAAATGTCATTGGTCAAGGAAAGGGAATTTTCGGAATGAATTCTTTTGGTAATGGGTACTTTGGGGGTCTAGGCTCCACCACTCCATATAGGACAATGGTTCCAATACAGGCTCAGAGATGCCGGGCTATTAATGTTAAATTCTCACACAAGATAGCTAGAGAGAAATGGTCGATCCTAGGATATAGCTTAACTGGAAGATCTTTCAGTGAAAAGGCTTATAGGAGCTAAATATGAAATTGCCGACCTTTAGAAAAATAAATAAAAATGACTACCCCACAGACTACAAAGATTTAATGGAAAGATTAGCATATACAATAAATCTAGATGTAGAAGTTCTTTATGAAGCCTTAAACGGAAACATAACACTAGCCGACAATCAACGAGTTACTGTAAGTCAATTTTCTATGCAAGCTAAAGCTGACGGTACACCTAATGGTACAGCTCCTCAAATTAAACTTAAATTTAATACCGCAGTAATAGGAACTCATGTTATTTCCTTAGTAGATCCGAGAAATGTAAACCGATACCCTACTTCAGGCCCTTTTTGTAGTGGTGTGCAGGATGGTGAATTTTTTAAAGTAAACCATATCACTGGATTAGAAAGTGGTATTACTTACAATATTACTATAATTCTATATCAAGCCTAAACTATTAGAACCATTAAGTTTTAAAAAGTAACAACTATTATATATGGAAAATTTATATGCCCAATAATTTTAATCCTGCTAGACCTCAAAGTAATACTCGATTTGCTAATCTTTCTAAGTATTTACAAGCAAATCAAGGTGAAGGTGAAAGAATGGGTCAAAATATTGCTCAAAATATTTCAGGGCAAACAGGACAATTTCAAAAAGATTTAGGTAAAGAGGTCTCTAGATCTACTGAACAACTAGGACAAGAGAGATCTAGACTAGGACAAGCAACAAATAGAGCTTCAGGTCTTATTTCTGGAATTACTAATGCTTCCTCTGCTCCAAATATTAATGAACAAGAGGTAACAGAAGCTGGAAATATTCTTTCTGATAAAGGTAGAGCTAAAGGGTTAGATACAACCAATTTAGGTTCTCAAGCTAATGCACTTTCTCAGATTAGATCTAATATCCAAGGAGGGTCTGCTGGACGACAAAATTTATTTTCGTCTTTAGTTAAACCCTCAAATACTGCAGGATACACTGGAGCCCAACAACGATTTGATACCCTACTTTTAGAGAAAAGCCAACCAGGATTACAACAGATACGAGGAGCTAGTCAACAAGCCGGACAAGCCGCTAATAAATTAAGTGCTGCTGCAAGTGAAGCCGATATTGCTGCTCGAAATCAGAATAAGCAGTTCGGGGCTTTAGGGGATAAGTTTAAAGCAGATCTCGCCGGAGCTAGTCAGGGAATCTCAGATAAAGTTTCCAGAGCTTCTGATGATATTAGAAATAAAGAGGCTGCTATTAGACAGAAAAAGCAAGTCTTTGACACTTTTGCTTCTCAGTTGGGAGAGGGGGCTCAACCAATAGATATTATTAATAAAGCTGAAGAACTAGGACTAATTTCCCCCGAAATTCTAGATCCTCGATATAGCGGATTTAATGAATATCAAGCAATGAAGCAAAGATTTTCAGACCCTAATTGGACTCGAGGTATGAGTGATGCAGAAGCGATTGCAGCTAAAAATGCTGTTTTAGGCGGTATTAATAGAGGAATTACTTTAGGAGCAGATCCTAATGCGATATCAAACACTGCCGCTATTGATCGAACTCAGGCTGCTCAGCTTAATGCACTAAGCAAATTACAAGGTCAGCAACCCTTATATGATTTAGAGAAAATTCAAGCCCCAGCTAGAACTCAATATGGTTCTGGGATTTTAGATTTTTATAAAAATTGGGATACTCAAAATATAAATGCAAACAAAGCAGCAGAGGCAGTAGCAGCTCAGAAACAAGCCGCACAAGCAGCGGCTATTGCAAACTCCGGAGCGAATTTAAGTACTAATTCGTCTAATGCAATAGATATGGGATCTGTAGTTTCTGCGGAAATTGATAAAGACCCAAATCAGGTAACTAAATATATACCACAAGAACAAATTAATAATACGACTCAGGATCTTACACAAAGGTATTTTAATGATGGTATTGCTTCAGGAATTAGTTCATTAGCGCCTAATCGAGCAACTGCCAAATTTTTTTATTTCATGTCTAATACTTATAATCTTCCTATGGGAAATATTCGAGCAATGCAAGATTTTTTAATACAAAATCCTGAAATACTAGATCATTTAACTAGAAACCCTGATCCTAATATTGGACAAGCAGCTGAATATATTACAGAATCTGCTAATACCAGAAAACAACAAGCTGGCACAGAAATTCATAATACTTTGCGAGATATGGCCGCAGAAAAAGCGCGATCCAATCCTAAACTTTATCAATCATAACGAGGCTTATTATGTTTGGAATTGATGATTTCGTAATTGCTTCAGTAGCAGCTCCGGTTGTAGGTGGCTTAATTGGTGCTATTACTGGAGCTGCTGATAGAGAACAAGCCCAACAAACTGCTTTAGCTGCCTATAATGAACTTCTCGATATTGGTGTAGCCCCTGATATGGCTGCTTCTGTGGCTTTAGAGCCCTTTCGCATTACGGGAGAGCTTGATCCTCAATTAATGAGGAAATTCGAACAAGGCGGCGTATATATACCACAAGAGTATAAAGCTCTAAGTCTACAGCCTGCAGATTTTCAAAAAAAGACTATGGTGGGAAAATACTCCCCTCAGATTGAACAAGCAATTCAAGCACAACCCTCTAAAGTTGCTCAAATATCAGAAGATCCTAAACTTAGAGACGCTCAATTAGGTGCTTTACAAGCTCTAGAGACTAGGGCTGCAACGGGTTTTGGACCTCAAGAAAGAGCCACTTTAAATAAGATTCGTCAGCAAACCGAAGGTGATACGCAAGCTAAATTACAAGCCATTAAAGATAATATGGCCGCTAGGGGAATCTCTGGCAGCGGTGCTGAATTGGCTGCACAACTTCAAGCAGCACAAGCAGGAGCCAACCAAGCTGCAATGCAAGGTGATGAATTAGCCGCCTCGGCCGCAGCCAACGCGCTACAAGCAATCCAAGCACAGGCATCCCAAGCTGGTGGAATGAGAACGCAAGATTTTAATGTTGCGAATACTAGAGCTGCTGCTGAAGATGCTATTAATAGATTTAATACTGAAAATGCTATTGGTCGTCAAACTAGAAATGTCTCTAGTTTAAATCAAGCGGATCTTTATAATTTAGGTCAAGCTCAAGACATATCTAATGCTAACACGGATTTGGTTAATAAAATTTTAATGCAGGATTGGCAGAATCGTCAAGATACTGGCAATCAGAACACCGGATTATTAAATCAAGCTGCCTTGTTTAATACTCAACGAGGGCAGTCCGTAGCAGATGCAAACACACAACAATACTATAATTTAGCTGGTAAAAAGCAGGATATTCTAAATCAAAACACTCAAATGCAAAATGCGGATGCTTACAGAAAACTACAAGGTCAGCAACAGAATTGGCAGAATCAAATGGGGCTATCTCAGAGTAAGGCAAATGCTAAACTTGGACAGGCTACACAGCTTCAAAATCAAGCTAATCAGCAGTCTCAAATGTGGGCTGGAATCGGTAGTGGAGTGGGCCAAGGATTGCAGGGAATTGCTAGTTATAAACAGAACCAAGACTATATCAACACTATAAAACCTCGTATGTCTACTCCCACAGAGAATACAAACTCTGCTTCTTTAACTGGAGATACCTTTTTAGGCATAAATCCAGAATTTGCTCCTAACGTAAACACCCAGAGAAATAAACGAACCTTTAGTTGGAACATTAAATAATATGCCACTAAATTTAAGTCTCTTAAATCGAGCCAAATCCCTTACAGGACCTCTAATTAATACTGCAAAAGAGGTTATTAGAAAAAACCCCAAATCTAGCCTATTAGGATTATCGACTGCTGCCGCAGCTACTCCTTCTTTGTTAGATTTTCTTTCTCCAGCAGAAATTCCGAAACAGGTGGTTCCTGCTCCTAAGGGATTAGAAGATTTAGCACAGGAAGCTCGAAAAGAGGAGGCTCCCAAAGAAGCTCCCGTAACACAAGAACCTGAAGTTAATCCATTGCTTCAAAAAGGAATTAATCGGGATTTAAGTATTCTAGGTCGACTAACTCCGGCAGTTAAGCAAGAGTACCCCTCTATGGATTTAGAAGTTTCTGGGCAAACTGTAGGGGCTGATGAATTAGCTCAAGCACAAGAATTAAGCAATAGAGCTGCTTTAAATCAAAATTTAGTTGAATCTGCTGCAAAAACAGGGGCTGCTATTGCTCGGGTTCCGTATCAACAAGTAGCTCAACAAGATACTAAAACGCCATTACATATATTTGAACAACAAAAAAAGATGCAAGATGAGAGTTCGGTTGGACCAGAAGCTCAAGCATTAAAACAATTTCTAGGTAAATATGGTATTAATGTTAAGGGCGATTTACCAGTTTCTGCTTTAAAAGAATTGCTTCCTCAAGCAGCTAAATCTTATGAGGCTGCTCAATTACGAGAAAGCGAAGAAGCTAGAAGTAAAGATTCCGCTCAAGCTAGACTATTAGAAACTGGTCTTCGTCAACAAGAAATGCAAAATCGTCAAAAAGAGAATTTAGCCTTTAGAAAAGATGAAGCTTTGGCTAAGCATGGTAGAGAGGTTGTTGAGTCTTTTAATAAAGATGAAGTTATTAAAAATGCTAGTAAACGATTAGAGACTATTAGAGAAATTGATACTTTATTAGCTACAAACAGTCCTGTTACTCTACCTCTTATTCAACGGTTACTGGCTAAAGGTGTGGCTGGGGAAGTTGGCGTAATGACTGATAAAGATGTTGGAGCTTTTGGAGGTAGTCGTGCATTACAAGATAAGATTAACCAATTTATAGAAAGTACTTCTACTGGACAATTAACTCCAGAAAATATAAAGTTTTATCAAGACTTAACAGACACAGTTAAGAAAAGGGCCGCTCAAGGCTATATAGAACGTAAAAAAGTAATTGCCGCTCAACAAGCTAATAGATTAAAACATTTTGGAGTTACTCCCGAGGATACTTCAAATATGATTGATCCGGGCGGAGCTTATACCCCATATATGACTGGGCAGACTCAAGCTCCTGTAGGTAAAATAAAAGTCACTGAAAAAGCTAGCGGAAAATCTAAGTATGTAGATGCAAGTCATCGAGACACTTTTGATAAAGATCCAAGATACGAGGTTGAATAATGGCACAAGAGGACGCACAAAAACTTTTTGAAGAAGGTCAAGATGCTGATACCTTGTTTGCGGCTGGAGAAGAGGTTGAACCCTTGGTATCTAAGCTTGAATCCGGGATTAGAGGTGCAGCTCAGGGTTTATCCATGGGTTTTGCCGATGAACTTGCTGGTGCTGCCAGAAGTGCTTATGAGGTAGCCACAACAGATAAGAATTTATCAGAGATAAAAAACCTCTACGGCAAATATAGAGATTTAGAGCGGGCTAAATACAAAGAAGCGGAGCAAGCTAATCCTAAAACGTATATGGCTTCCGAGATTGGAGCTGGTATTTTAGGTCCGAACCCTTTTGCTAAACTTGGAGCCATTAAAGGTGGTATTACTGCTGGGGCTACTTATGCTTTAGGGTCCTCTGAAGGTCAAACTGCTAAACAGCAAGCTAAGGATGTTGCTCAAGGAGCTGGTTTTGGAGGGGTGGGTGGTGCTGTTGGTGAAGGTATCAGCCATGTAATTGGAAAAACTATACCAGAGGCTCTTAGTAAAGGTAAAATCTCTGCGGGTGATACCGCTTTAAATATTTTAAAAGTTCCTAAACCTATGCTAGAAAAAGAATTAGGCGCAGGAGGAGGTCTTATTTTAGAAGGGGATTTCCGTAAGGGGATTGGTCAGGCGGCTTTGGATAAGCTTAAAATAGGTGGTGTTTCGAGAGCCGTAGAGGATACTAATCAGGAACTTAGCTCTTTAATTAAAGAAAAGAATTCCTTGTTTAACAAACTGCAAGGTAAAAACATAGAGGAATCTCTGAAATCCACTAATAGTCCCGCTTTTCCGGAATTGTCTCAGCAATTACAAACTAAAATAGAAAATACCATAAATAAGATTTCTCAAGGCGAGTTAGATCAGAGGTCTGTTCAAAATGTAGCGGATATGGCCTCCGATTACTTAGCTAAATATAATGAAGCGGGTAATGATATTTTTAAGTTAAACGACTTAAGAAAAGAATTAGGTCAAAGGATTAGGGATAAAGTCTTTATGACAGATAATCCTGAATTAGCTCATAAAAATGAGGTAACTAAAGGGATTTATTTCGGTATTCGAGATCGCTTAAATCAAATGCTTGAAACTTTGGACCCTGAAATTGCAGCAAGAGTTCGAGAAATTAACAAAAAAGAGAGTAATTTGTTAGATTTGAAGACTGTCTTGGATAATGCTCAGACTAAGGAAATTACTGGGGGATTAGCTCCTACAGATATGGGATTAGGATTTGCTGGAGCTGGATTAGGGGCTGGATTAATGCCCGGTCTAGGAGTAATGGCTCCAATAGCTGGTATTACTGCGGTTAATCTTGGAAGAGCTGGGATTCAACAAGCTACCGGATATGCTCCCGGAAATTTATCTAAACTTGCCTATGCTAAAGCTATGAATAAAGCCCCTCAGATTGCTCCTAGGGTTTCAACTGTTGGAAAAGCTGTTGGTGAAGGAATTCAAAGGGTTGCTCCGAAACTCCCTGAGATTCTGACCGATTACTCGAAAAGACGTGGGATGTTAACCCCTACAGATAGAGATATGACTGAAACTCCAATACCTACCTCGGGGAGTGCATATAATAAAACTGATACTGATTTGCAAGTTGATGCTATGACTCTTTTACAAAATCCTAAGACTGAAAAGTTAGGGAAACAACTTCAAGAAGCTATTCAAGGTAAAGATCAAACTAAGAAGAATAAGATATTGTTTTTATTAATGCAAAATCCAGATGCTAGGGCTTTAATGGGAAGTCAAAACCCTTAAAGCAATCTATTATTCTTTAAATAAGCCACTAGTTCATCTTTAAAATCTAAACCTTTTAGAGCTTTATTAATAGCTCTCTCAAGGGACATTCCCAACCTTAAATATCGAAGACACTTAATTTTCCGATAGGTGGGCAACGCTCTAACTTTTTCTTTCATGTTCTCGTTTTTTAAGTCATCTTCGTCTTTAAAAATGCTTAAAAGCTCGTCATTTTCTGAAGACCCTTCAAAATCCGTATCTGTAGGTTTAATTCCTGTAGTAAGTGCAGAAGAAGCTTTAGATCTAGCAAAAAGACAGCTATTTCTATTATTATTTCTTCGTTGACAATCTTTTATTAACTCAGGAGTTGTGTGTAAAACTGGATCAGATAGGTCTGCATTTACAAATTCTTTATTAAAAGTATCAAGATAAGCAAGAGTTTCTTTATTGAGCTTGTGGGCATAATCAACTTCTGAATAGTCTAGACGAATTTTTAATGTTTTTGCGGGGTTTATATTAGGAAACTCTTCTAGATCCCTTTTTGTTTTTTTTCTTCCCATTATAGGCTTCCATTCCTTCGATTCGAATCAGTGCTCGGTCTGATAGCGTGTCCTTGTTTAAAAATACAGTTATTTTACCGCTTTTTACCGTTGAAAGCTTTAATCCCTTCCGTAGGATCAGCTTCTTTAAATGGCTATAGCTAAGTAGATTCTTTTTTATATGGTTATCATACTCTATGTCTTTTATAATCAAATATAAGGCTTTTAAACTACAGGCTAGCCCGTTTTTTGATGTCTTCTCGACCAATTCAACATTGTATTGCTTTAATAACCTTTTTATATAACGTAATGTAGCCTTTTCGATTTGTATCGTCGTTGATTGTCTAAACATTAAATCCTTAAAGATTGATGTAGGTCTGCGATTTGTATAGACTTTCTCTTTGGTAGTCTTTAATATCAGAGATAAGTAGGATATAAAAAAGGTATAAGAAGGGGTCTTATTACGACTATCTTCTTTTATAAACTTTAAAAAAGCCTCATATAGGCTCTGTTTTTGAATTCCGTAACTACCACTTTTTAAATTATAACACAAAAGAAATTTAGTTACAAGTCCCGTAAGGATTTCTAGATTCTTTTGCTGAGGTGTTTTATTCAGCTTTTTTAAAGCTTTAGACATCTCTTTAGGGTTTAAGAGAAGTTTAGTTAAATCCTCTGTAGATAGCTCATCAAGATTAGAAACTGATTCCGACATTAAGACCTACTCCCACTCTAGGACCGCCTA
>SCLI03000170.1_pt1 | contig 41151 bp, 58 predicted proteins | sample 7268041 | NCBI WGS metagenome assembly SCLI03 (sample SAMN10721081, study PRJNA514188) | viral metagenome | isolation source: depth-stratified mine tailings core A | place: China: Fankou Pb/Zn Mine tailings | collected 2017-10 | reverse complement strand
CCAACGCCGACACGGTCTGGATGCTCACCACCGACGGTGCCATCACCATCGGCACCACGGCGCTCACCTGGCAGATCAAGAGCGGCGACGCCAGCACCGCGCGCAAGGGCCTGGTGCAGCTCGCCACCAGCGCCGAGGCAGAGGCGCTGACCGACGCGCTCAAGGCGCTGACGCCGGCCACGCTCGCGGGGGCGCTGAAAGGCACGAATCAGAGCCTGGCGGCGAACGGGTATCAGAAGTTGCCGGGCGGGGTGATTGTGCAGTGGGGTAACGTAATCACGGCCACGGGTGGCGACACAACTGTCACATTCCCGATCGCATTTCCGACCGCGGTGTGGTCGGTGGTGGGGATTGTGACAACAGGAGCTGGAAGCGTTGCGAACTTTTCGGCTCTGGGTGGCGCGACGACGACAGGAGTTCCCGTCGGTTCGTATGACGCGGCCGGGGCGCGAACCTCGGCTACAACATATTGGTTAGCCATCGGATACTGAGGAGAAAAATCATGCGCTACGCAAAATCCACTGGCGGTTTCTACGCCTACGAAATTCACGGCAGCAACATCCCCGCCGATGCTGTCGAGATCACGCAAGAGCAGCATCTTGCGCTGATCGACGGACAGTCGCATGGCAAGCTAATACAAGCTGACGCCAATGGTCGCCCGGTTCTCGTCGATCCGCCTCCTCCAACCCCTGAGCAAATCATCGCCCAATACACAGATGGCGTGCAGCAGCATCTCGACACCTTCGCACGGACGCGAAACTACGACGGCATCCTGTCGGCGGCCACCTACGCCACGAGCCAGGTGCCCAAGTTCAAGACTGAAGGCCAGTACGCGGTCGAGGCGCGTGACGCTACGTGGGCCAAGTGCTACGAGATCCTGGCTGCGGTTGAAGCAGGCTCCCGCCCGATGCCGACTCTTGACGAACTCCTCGCTGAGCTGCCGGTGCTGACATGGCCGAACTGACCTCCATCCTGCTCTGGGCCGTCGGCTTCCTCTGGGCCTTCTGGGGCGTGTACGTGCTGGTGATGGGCATCTACCGTGCCCACCTCAGCCACCGCCTCAAGGGCCTCGTGCTGGTGCTCTCGCTCCCGTTCGTTGCCATCGGCTACCTGATGGATGTGTTCGCCAACCTGACCATCGCCAGCCTCGTGTTTCTGGAACCACCGCGCGAGTGGCTGGTGACTGACCGACTGCAGCGGCACATGCACAAGAGCAAAGGCTGGCGGTTCTGGCTTGCCAAATATATCTGTGACCACCTGCTGGACGTCTTCGACCCGTCTGGCGACCACTGCTGAGGACCAATTGAGATGGACCAAACAATCATCAACTGGCTGCTGGCGGGCTTCGGTGCCCTCATCGGCTTCCTGCTCAACGCCGTGTGGCAAGCCGTGAAGGACCTGCAAACCGCTGACAAGGTGCTTGCAGAGAAGGTCGGCAGCATCGAGGTGCTGGTGGCCGGGGACTACCTTCGACGAGACGACTTCACGCACACGATCGAGGCGCTCTTCAAGAAGTTGGACAAGATTGAAGACAAACTTGATAAGAAGGCGGACAAGTGATGGCCTACCAACTCAGCAAAAAGTCGCTCAGCAGGCTCGAAGGCGTGCACGATGACCTTGTGCGAGTTGTCAAGCGGGCCATCGAGATCACCCAGGTGGATTTTACCGTCCTCGAAGGGGTGCGGTCCAAGGCGCGCCAAGCGCAGCTGGTCGCTTCTGGCGCCAGCAAGACGATGGATGGTCGCCACCTGACCGGGCACGCCGTCGACCTCGCTGCCTACGTCGCAGGGTCGCCCCGCTGGGACTGGCCGCTATACTACAAGCTGGCCGAAGCCGTCAAGCAAGCAGCGATCGAATTGAGCACGCCAATCGTTTGGGGGGGCGTCTGGGACAAGCTGTTGAACGACCTTGGCGACACAGAAGATGAAGTGGCGCAATATGTTGTTCGTCGCAAGGCGCTCGGCAAGAAGGCATTCATTGACGGGCCGCATTTTGAACTCTCACGCAAGGAGTATCCGGCATGAAATGGTCTGACGTAGGTAGCTGGCTCAAGGACAACGCAGGCTCCGGCGCTGCGCTGGTTGGTTCATTGCTGACAGGCAACATCCCCGGCGCAGTTGCTGCTGGTGTCGCACTCGTCGGGAGTGCAACCGGGCAGAACGATCCGGCCAAGGCGCTGGAGGCGCTGCAAACCAATCATGAGACTGTCTTGAAGCTGAAGGAATTGGCGTTCAAGGAGGAAGAATCGATCCGCCAACACATCCGCGTCATGGAAGAGATGCGGCTCAAGGATGAGCAAGCAGCGCACGCCGAACAGCAGCAGACGATCCGCTCAGGCGACAACGCAGAAGACGAATACGTGCGCCACACCCGTCCGATGATGGCACGCCAGTCATGGTATGCAACCATGGTCTATGTGATCGGGTTCGAAGGTCTGAAGGCGGCAGAAGTTTTCAAGACCGGCGCAAGCTGGGATCTGGCGATGATCGTCATTGCGCCTGCAGCCGCCTACTTGGGCTTCCGTTCGCTCGACAAGTTCCGCAATGGCAAGTGAATGTCTGATGTGTTCGATCAAGCCAGCGAACGGGAAGATCGGGACAGGCAAGCTGCAATAGACCACCAACGTAGGACGACTGAATCGCTTCCCTACGTTGGTGTTTGCTATTATTGCGGATCATCAACGGTCACCGGCGTGCGGTTCTGTGATGCAGATTGTCGGGACGACTACCAGCGTGAGAAAGACCTTCAGCGCCGCGCTGGTCGCTGATCAAGACACTGCTTGCGCTGCCAGCTGTCGCTGATGTTGTTGCAGTTGGTCTTGTCTGCTCCTGTTTGCACGTAGCATCTGGTTCGCAACCCGAAGTCGCCAATGGCCGTGCATTGCATTCGGCTCTTGGTTTCCACCGCTCTGCAATAGGCTCTCTGGTCGGCATTCGCGATCGTCCAACAGTTGGCCTGAGCCACAGAATAAGTCGCCAACAGAAGCGCCGCAACGACCGTCTTCATGACAGCTGCTCCAACTCAACACCGGCTTCTTCAAACATGGTCAGCGCCGCCTCGAATTGCTCCAACGGCATGCTGGTCTGTCCTGCGCCGACCACCACCTTGGCGACACCAGCGTTGATCAACATCCGAGCGCAGGCGTTGCAGCACAGGTGTGTGACATAAACGGTCGACCCCTCCAGCACCTTGCGTGCGGCATGAGCCACAAGGTTCTCTTCGGCGTGCGCTGTCCAGATATATTTGGCTGGACGCTCCATTCTTTCCGGGAAATCCTGCACGCCTCGTGGCAAACCATTGAAGCCGGTCTCAAGAATCTGCTTGCTGCTCGCTACTGCGACAGCGCCCACCTTCGTTGTGGGGTCTTTCGACCACTGAGCAACGGCCTGAGCCAACGATAAAAATCGCTCCTGCCACTTCCTAGTCATCTGTTGCCCCTCCTGAGAATTGCTTCCTTGACAGAATCGTGGTCTGCGTCCGTCATCTTGCGCTCCAGCCATGCAGCCGGTCGTCCGCGACGGTCAAGAATGTCGTATTCAATCTCGGTGTAGCCATAGTAGTCGTCTGACGACGGACATGTGTGTGCCGATCCGCGCCAAGGCGGTTGCCGGAAGAAATGTGTGACTCCGATCTGGCAAGGAATGCCAGCAATGCGATGGTCGAACTGGTCAATGTACACGGCACTGCTCCTCGCCTTCGAACGGAGGCCAACCGGCACGGTCGTGCTCTGGCACGCCGCGTGCTTTGTCTTCGTTCCAGACTTTGACCATCGCGCAGTATTCATCCTGCTGGCGTTGCTCCTCTTCGATGTCGAATTGCCCGACGACGCCGAGAGCCAACAGGACAAGCGCCGCTGCCAACCAGTGTTTGCGAGTTTGTTTGTTCATGACCGTTCCTTTCTAAGTTGTGTCCGGCAATCGCCGTGGGAGAATTATGCCTGAAAAATCCATCCCACGGCAAGCACCATCATTTGAACAACGCCAGACCCTTGTCGATGATCGTGTCGGCGATGTCCTTCTTGCTCATCAAAGCACCAATCACAGCCTCGTCGATCGTTCCCTTTGCCGCAATGTTGATGTAGGTGACGTTTTTGGTTTGGCCAATGCGGTGCGCTCGGTCTTCTGACTGCAGCCGGTCGCGCAAGCTGAAGTTGTTGCTGAAGTAGATCACGTAGCTTGCCGCAATCAAGGTGATGCCGGTGCCACCGGCCTGTTGGTTGCCGACAAACACATTGGCGTCGCCATTCTGGAATTGTTCGATGGCTTCAACCCGGTCGCCCTTCTTCACAGCGCCATAGTATTGGACGACGTTGTGTCCGTTGGCTCGCAGCTTGGCTGTGATGTCTTCGATCTCGACTTGGTAGCGTGCCCAGATGATTACCTTCTCGCTGCTCTCGACGATACGATCCACGCGCTCGGCCAGAAGATCCAACTTCGGATTGTCGCCGGGGATGCGCACCGGCTCGGAGGACATCGGGTGAATGTAGTAGCCGCTGGTGATCTGCGCCAGCTTGGTGACGGCCACCAACTTGTTGAACGGCGTTTCCTCGTTCTGGAACACCAACCGACACTCCTCCTCGGCCTTTTTGTAAACTTCGATCTGTTCCTTAGTCATGCTGAAGACCAAGGTCTTGTAGATCTTCTCCGGCAAGTCCAAGCAGTCCTTCTTCAGCACGCGGAATGAGTGTGGTGCGATCAACGCGCTGAGCTTGTCGAGGTTGCGGTACTTCGGGCGTCCGCCAACGCCACGCGCAACGACTTGCGGTGTGAAGCGAGAGCCGCTGCGCTTCTTGATGCTTTCCAACAGCGGATTGCCGGCCTGCAGCATCTCGGCGTATTCGGCCTTGAACGCATAGAAACTGGTCGTCCCAAGTATGTGCTCGTCTAGGAAGCTGAACTGGCTGAATGCGTCGAACGGTGCGTTGTTGATCGGCGTCCCAGACATGATGCGCCGCCAATGGCTGTACTTCTTGAGCTTCATCAAAGCCTTGGTGCGTGCGGCAGCTGGGTTCTTGACGGCGTCAGACTCATCGCACACGATCATCAACCGGCGAGAGCAATTGGCGAACCGTTCAGCCGCCTCGAATCCACGCTTGGTTTGCAGAACCTCCCAGTTCATCGTCAGGATGCGCAACTCGCCGGAACCGGGCTTCTCGTAGAGCGATTCAAGCGCCGCCTTCTCAGATTTGTTTGGCGTGCTAGTCCATGCAGCCGCCTTCCAGCGCACCCAGTCAGGCATGTGCTTGGGCAACTCCAACCGTGTCCAGTTGGAATGCGCGCCATTGGGTGCGAAGACAATCACGGCGTCACAATCCTCAGACGCCCAAAGGTCGGCGATGTTGTTGATGACGATCCAAGTCTTTCCTGTGCCCATCTCGGCCAGCAGAGCGAAAGCATCCTTGCGGCCAAATTTGTTGAGACACTCCAGTTGGTGCTTGTAGGGCTTGGTCTTGAACTTCCCCGCTTCGAAGTCGATTTCTAGTTGCTGCTGCGGAGGGCGTTGCGCAATAGTGTCCATTGTTCCTTGTCCTTTACAGGTTTGGTGGTTGTCCAGCGAGCCGATTCAACCAACTCGGCCACGGTCATTTTGTTGATCTCGTCGGCGAATGCGCCGCTGATCAGGATCCAACGCTTGTCGGTGACGATCAGGAAGAAAGCACGGCCACCGGCTCTGAACTGACGCAGCATCCAGTTGGCTTGGTCTTGGCTGACCTTGTGATTGGAGCCAAACAACGGCGTCGCGCTGCGCTTAGGCTCGGTCGGAGACTTCATCTCGATCCAGCATTCCTTGCCGCCAGAACAGAAGTTGATGTCAGGCATGCCGACCACGACACCGTTCTCAACTCTGTCCAGCCGGTCGCTGAGGATCGGGACATTCTTCTTGAATGTCTTGTAATCAGAGCTTTCCGACACTTTGTCTCCTTCTTTCCCACTCTTCTTTTCTCAACCTTGACATCTCCATGCGCTTCTCAGCAGAAAGCCTTTTGCCTTTGTTGTTTGAATTGCCTTTCATCAATTCTGAATTTCTCCTCTTCCTTTCGTCAGTCCAAAACGACTTTGACTTCTCTGAAATTTTAGCTTTAGACTCGGCAGTGTGCTTCAGTCCTTTGGCGTTGCTATTGCCAATCATTCTTGTTCTGTGTTTTTCTGCTGAAAGTGGATCGTTTAAGGTCGAACCTCCACTTCCGCCTTCAGCAACATTATAGCCATTCGGAACGAGCGTGTTGAACGCCTTGATGGCGCGGATCTCGGTCTCTGCCAAGTCGCGATCTTCAACGACGGCCAACATTGTCAAAACCGGCTCACCATGCTTGCGCCATGCGCGATAAACTGCATTGTCTTTTCCGTCCAAGGCGCACCTTTTGTGGTCTGCAAAACGCTTGCTTGGATTCGAGGAAATTCCGATGTATGACTTGCCGTTGGCGAAATCGAGCTTGTACAAGGTTCCCATCACGGTCTCCAAAGGACTTTGTATTTCTTGATGAAGGCATAACGAATGCCGTTGTAGAAGTCTGCCCGGATCATCAGGTGCGCACCAACCGGCACGCTTTCCAGCAGCTCCCGGCCAATGCGCTCGAAGTCGAACCGGCCAACTCGACCGCCGATCGTTCCTGTGTCATCGCGCAAGCGAACGTCAATGAATTCCAATGGGCCAGTTTCCATCTTGCCTCCACGCTTCTTGACATTGACCTCCTCATTGGCGTTGCGTGCGTTCTTGTAGACCAGTTCGCCGAGGAAAACACGCTGCTCACGGTGCGGCACATTCTCAAGGTCGATGATCTGATCCAGCTTCGAGGCGATGCCGTTGGACTGCGGATCGTCGTAGAGGTGTGAATACTTGGTCTTGAATGGGAAGATGTCTGCGAAGACATTCTCGGCCTTGGCGATCTCCTCACGCTGCTTGTCGGTGAGCTTGCCTGCGTCTCGCGCTGCGATGAGCTTTGCGGCCTTGCTTTCTCCGATGCCCTTGAGCGCCACGAAACCGCCGTAGAGCTTGCCGTCCTGCACCGACCAGTTGAGTTGGCTCTTCTCAACATCGAACGGAACATATTCGATTCCTTCTCGAACCATCTCTCGCAGCAGTTCAACGGCGCTGTCCTCGTCCTTGGCGTTGCGCAAGTTGGCGGCAGCGAACTCCAGAGGGTGGTGCGCCTTGAGGTATGCAGTCCAATAGCTGATGACGGCGTAGCTGAACGTGTGGGCCTTGTTCATCTGCCAAGCGCCCATGGCGTTGATGGTCTCCCACGTGGCTCGGGCTTCCTTCTCGCCGATGCCTTGGCTCTCCGCCCCTGCCTTGAACTTCTCCCAGTAGGTGTCGAAGAACTCCTTGCCCATGCGCTTGGACATAGCCTTGCGGATGGTGGATGTTTCCTTCCAGTCGAACTTGCCGATCTCCCGGACGATGGCGAGCGTCTGCTCCTGATAGACCGGCAGGCCGAAAGTCTCCTTCATGTGTTCTTCGACCAGCGGATGGATCGGAGTGTATGGCTCACCACCTTTGCGCTTCACGTACTTCTCGGTCACACCACCACCGAATGGGCCGGGTCGTGCGAGGGCCGTCACTGCATCGATCTCGACGATGGTCTTGAAGTCGATTTCCCGGCTGATGGCACGCAGAGCATTGCCTTCGAACTGGAAGATGCCGCACAGGCGCTGCTTGTTGAAGATGTCGTAGGTAGCCGGATCGTCGAACGGCAGATTGTACCAGTCGATGCCGACGCCAGAATCCTCCAACACGCCAAGCGTGCGCAGGCCGAGAACGTCGATCTTCAGCAGGCCAAGCGTCTCTGCTGCGCCCTTGTCGATGTGGGCGATGCCGTTGGCATCCACCGTTGCGTAGTTGGTGATCTCGTCGTTGCAGACCAGCAACCCGGCAGCATGCACGCCGGTGTGCGATGCGTGACCCTCGATCAGCGATGCGGCCTTGGCCTGTGGGTATGCTGCAATGAACTCCTGACCCGGCTTGGTCGTCTCCATCGTGTCCTGCAGACAGTTGTTGGCGCGTGAGTCGGCAGACGACCGTTCGATCATTGCGACCTTCACCGCTGCGGTGGCCGCTGGAGGGATGTTGAGCGACTTGCAGACTTGGATGAGCGCCGACTTGGGCTTGAACTGGCTTACCGTGCCGATGTGCGCCACGTTGTTGAAGCCGTATTTCTCGGCCATGTAGTCGAAAACCATCTGGCGCTTGTCGTCTGGGAAGTCCAGATCGATGTCGGGCAAGTCAGTCCGGCTCACATCAATGAACCGTTCGAAGTAGAGCTTTGGCGGGATCGGATCGATCTCGGTGATGCGTGCAAGGTAGCAGACCAGCGAGCCTGCCGCACTACCACGGCTCGGGCCGACCAGCATGTGCTGCTTGGCGTAATGAACCATGTCGGCCACGATGATGAAGTAGCTCTCGAAGTCTTTCGACCGGATCAACTCCAACTCGTAGTTCAGGCGTTCTTCATATTCCTGCGTCCAGCGGCTGTCCATCTTGCGGAACAAGATGCCGTCACGGCAGATCTGCTCCAGGTTTCCTTCTGCACGAACCATTGGTGCGACAGGCAACTCCAACCCGGCGCATCCGTCTGCGATGGCTTGCGCAACGTCCTGATGGTCTAGGCTTTCCAGGATGAACTGAGGCGTCTGCTTCAGACCGGCTCTGGTCGCCAATTCGAAGACCTCCTTGTCCTCCGGGAAGGCGAATGCATTGTCGGAAACATCAACCAGCTTCAGGCCGTGTTTCTCGGCCATGGCCTTCTTCTTGACGTTCAGAATGCGGCTGGCCGGGGAAAGATCCAAATAGGCTCCTGCGTCCATCAAGAACTCCGCATCGACCACATCGCCAGCGAATTTCAGGATGTTTTCGCTCATGCCGAGAACGTCGTGGCGATAAAGGCGCGGGACTGCGCCAGCCTTGGTCGCTATGGTCTGCTGGTGGCTTTTCGAAGTCAGCCGGTACAACTCTGCCAACCCTTCCTTGTTTTTGGCTAGGAACCACATCTTGTGGGTTGTTTCGTCATTGCTGACGACGGCTTCGACGCCGAGGATCGGTTGGATGCCAGCTGCCTTGCACGCCTTGAACCAAGGAACGTGTCCCCATGTGGAATTGCTATCTACGATGCCGGCAGCGGTGCAGCCGATTGCCTTGAGCCGATCGATGACCCGGCTGATCGGCGCGAATGTTTGACCGAAGGTGTATTCGGTTCTGACCTTGAGTTGAATCATTGCTTCTCCCTCATCAACACGCGCAGTTCTACGCGCAATGCTGCTTCACGCAGCTTGGATGGTTTCGCCTGCTTCATGACCTCCAACGCAATGGCGCAGAAGGTTTCCAATTCAGCACGCTCGTCGTCTCCCCAGCCAATCAATTCTGCAACGCAACTCTTGAGCCGTTCGTCCTTGAGCTTGGCGACGGTCTGCGCTGTGTATTCCAGATCTTCTCGGGTGAGGTTGTTGCGCTCCTGAAGCAGCGATCGACACCGTTCAGTCCAGAACATGATCACACCTTCCTTGAACTCCGGTGCGCTCAGTTGCTTGGCGAGGTCTTTTCCAGGAGCGCGCATCTCAGTATGCCTTTCCGCCTTCTGCCAGTCTGGCTTCCGGCTTGTGGTCAGGGCGGATCTTGTTGAACGCCATCTTCTCGGCAATCGCGCCGCCGATGTCGAGGTTCAGAGCACCGGAAAGATCCATGATGCGGATGACGGCGTCAGCCAGTTCCACCTCAACCATCGGGCGGTGCGGCAGCTTGTCGTCCATCTTGGACTTGCGGTGGCCTTCCATCGCCTCAGAGACTTCAGAATGGATCAGCGCCAGCTTCTCGCCGACGATGTGAGGACGGCTGATCAGTTGCTCCCCGGTGCGCAGGTCCTTCCACCAGCCAGCCACGACAGACGCGAAGCAGGCCGCACACTGCAGTCTGCGGCCTGCTTCGCGGATCTGATCGTTCAGTTCTTGCATTGCTTTTTCCATTTCAAACTCCAAGTTGGTCGAAAAATTTGTCCTTCTGCAGCACCTCGAACACTGCCATCGCGTCGTCGCTCGCCCGGTGTGTCTGCGCAAGAGGACGACCCATCACGTATTCATAAAGGTTGATGAGCCTTGGGCGCTTGCCCATCACAGGTGTGTATTCCTGAGCCGTGCAGATGATCTCGGTTGGCCAAGGGAAGCCGGTTCTGCCGCACCGCTTCAGCTCGTTGGTGAGCATGCCGACGTCGAACGGCGCATTGTGGGCGAAGCCGTAGTCGGATCCACCGAACACCTCCTCGATCTCGCCCAACAGCTGGCGGAAGAGCGGCTTGCCAACGAGGTCTTCATTGGTGATGCCGGTGATCTTGGTGATCTCGGCGCTGATCTCCATTTCCGGGTTGATCAGCCAGTTGTGTTCGCTGGCCAGCTTGCCGTCGATCACGACTGCGATTCCGAGTTCAATGATGCGCGGTTGCTTCTCCAATGGCGCAGAAGACGGCAGCAACAGACCGGTCGTCTCGGTGTCAAAAATAACTGCTTTCATGATGGCTCCAATCTGAGTTTTAGGGTTGAGGCTTGTGACGATTGAACATCGTCACTTCGGTCACCACTTGGCCTCGTTCGCGGTTACTGCTGGAGGAGCACTAGGCAGCGTTCTGGTGCGGGAGACGAACGATGAACTTCAGATCGACACCGAGAATGGCCTTGGTGTCGAAGATGACATAGTTGTACCAGCGCTGGCCTGCGATCACATGGTTGGTGTGCGACTCGGTGAAAACTTCCTGCGCAACGTAGATGCCACGATCGGCGAAGAAGGCACGCCACTGGACGAGTTCTTCTGCGGAGCAGTGCATGCCGAGGTGGCTGACGCTGTTGAGGCGTTCCGGGTGCAACATCCAGTTGTTGCCTTCGGTGTAATGCAACACCTCGAATTCCTTGCCAGCGAAGATGTCGTAGTTGAAGCTGAGGTCAGCTTCATTGCGGCCTTCCTGACCGTAGACACGGCCATTGGCAACAACGTGGTCTTCGGCAAACTCGGCAGCGCCGATCTCGGACAGCAGCTTCTTGGCGGCAACAGGGTCTTTCGGGCAGATTGCAATTTGTTCGATGACGAATTTCATGGCTGTGTTTCCTTTCGTTGGTTGGGTAAATCAAAGGCCGTACTGCAGGTCGCAGCCGGTCAGGAACTTGTGGTGCTCTTTGTCTTGCAACAGGAATGCAATGAAGTCGGCAACCTGCTTCGGATCGGTCTCTTCACCGGCCAACAGTCCAGCGATCTGGTAGCGTTGCGCCTCCTCCATTGTCCAGCCACGAGTGCGCACCACTTCGGCGTCGATCTGGCGGCTCATCTCGGTTCCGCGCAGCTTGTTGGGGCTGACGGAGAAGACGGTGATGCCGTGACGCCGAGTGAGCTCACGCGCCATTTGCTTGGTCATGATGAGCGCGGCACCCTTGGAGGCGTTGTAGCAGATCGACGAAGTCATCGGCATGTGCGCCGCATTGCTGACGATGTTGAGGATGGTGCCTTTGCTCTTGATCAGCAGCGGCAAGCAAGCCTGCGACATTTTCATGATGCCCTTTGCGTTGATGCCGACGACGCGATCCCACAGGTCGTCCTTCACGTCTTCCAACATGTCGATGCCATTGACACCGGCGCAATTGATCAGAACGTCCAACTCATCGACACCTTCGATGTTGGGATTTAGAACGTCCAGACCGTCCTTGATGTCGTATTCGAAAACGGTATGACCTTCGTTGATCAGCTTCACGACCAGCGCAGCGCCGAGGCCAGAACCGGAACCAGTCACAAGAATGTTGCTCATGCTTGCTCTCCTTGTTGTTCAATAATGATGGATTCGATCATGGCGCTGTACACGCCGTCGTCGTGGATGCTGTCTTGGTGCGTCAGATTGCTGATGGCGAAACGGGAGAGCTTCACCAGCTTCAACTCGAACAGATGGAATTGGTCGCTGTGCAAAACCTCCTTCGGCACGCCGTTGGGGAAGAGCACGGCCATCAACTTGCCGACCATGCGGAAGTTGTCGCCATAGACGGCGTTGCGCTGGCGGAAGGTGTCGGCCATCTCGTCCAGGATCATCCCGGCGTCCTTCTTGAACACAGGCTTGGCGAACTGCTTCTGCACCGGGCCTCCGTTGAAATCTTCTTCGTTGCTCATTGTTGCTCCTTCAGTTGATGAGAATGTTGGATGGACGAGTGTAGGCGCAGGTGTCGTGGATCTTGCGCACCTCAGCGTTGATGCCCAGCTTGCGGTACATCTCGACAACATCTTCGCGGTCGTCGTAGGCGCAGGCGATGCTGCCGGGATTCACCCCAAAGTCATTGACCAGCGCATTCAAGAACATGCGCTTGAGCTCCTTGCTGTGGGTGTGGTTGTTGTTCGGACGCATGAACAGCGCATTGAAATTCACGCCGTTGCGACGAAGCCACTCAGCCGTCGGTGCTTCATAGAAGCTGGGACGCGCAGTGAAAATGACAATGTCGTGCGGCACGAGAACGTTGCACAAGTCGGTGTTGCCGATCTCGTCGAACGGAGCCAGACCGTGGTAGGTGTGGTAGCGAGCCGTCGGATTTTCTTGCTTCCAGTCGATCGACGGAATGCGCCACTCGTCGTTGGCGATGCAGTTGTCCAGGTCCAAAATGATGACGCTCATGCTGCTTCCTCCTTGGGCTCATCGCGGACAACAGCAACGGTCGCCGGGATGTGTGAATAGTTGCAATCGACCTTGTTGAACGGCTTGTCGCCTGTTTGGACGATGCTGTTGGCATGGTCAAGAATGATCTTCTCGACCTCCTCTTTTGTGAATTCGATCTTCATTTTGCCTCCTCCAAATCAGGGTCGATCCAGAAGCCTGCGCCGAAGATCAGCGGGATCGGGTCGTAATCTTCGCCTTCAACACGCTCAAGTGTGCGCTGGATTGCGGTGCATTGTGCGTGAAGTTCAAGCACCTTGGCGTACGCCTCTTTGCCTTGCTCCATCAGCGCATTGTGCTTCTTCTTCAGGTCGTTGATCTCTTTGGGCGTCATCACTTTGTGTCCTTCCGCATCTTGTCCACAATCTTGAGCAACTCGCCCTTCTTCAGCAGGTTGCCGCCGTACTCTCGCTCGGCGAATGCTTCGATCTCGGCGAAGTAATCGCGACCTTGCTGGAACAGGAATTTCTCTGCCCACGGATGCACGCGCAGCACCTCATCGACCATAGCATTCACCACCTTCTGATATTCAGACTGCGTGCGGCCTCCGGTGCGGCTCTTGGCAAGATCGACGAAGGTGCGCAAGTTGAACTTGCAGACGATGTTGGTGGCGATGTTGGTCGGCAGGATTCCACGTGCGTCCTCAGCCGGCAGGCCAAGTTGGATGATGTTGTTGTAGGCCAGCTTGATTGCCTTGAGCGCCGTGTCGATCTGCGCCTTGGCATCGGGATTCTCGGCAATGCGATCTGTATACACGTAGTCGAACTCGCCCATGTCGAGCACGCGCATCGTCTGCTGGGCGTAGCTGGCGGCTCGGGTGCGAACCTGCTGGTGAGTGTAGGCACGGCTGACGCCTTCGACGAGGAATGTGTACGAGACAAATTCCCAGCTGCTGGGGATCGTGTTGGCCATGTATTCCAACTCGGCCAATTTCTTCTCCATCGGCCAAGATCGGATCTCGTCCATCAGCCCCGGACTCATGTTTAGCCGTGTCTGCTTGGTGAAAAGAAGAACGTCTTCTGCGCTCTGGGTGTGGTCTATCAGACTAACTTTCATATCGTGTTCCTTTCCGTTTGATACTGTTTTCACGATGCTCTTCCCACATGACATTTCCTTCTTCGTAACCGATCGCATGCTTGATGCGGCCAACGCTTGGCTTTTCAAGATCGAACGGAATTGGCCCGATCTCTTTCAAGAAGCCAACAAACCCATCAAGACTTCTTGGCCATTGAATAGACGGAGACTTGCCATCACGAACACGGTCGTGCATGCGCTTGAAAGCAGCGAGTTCAGAAGACCAACGAGCATCAACGATCTTCCAATAGAAGTTCTTGTGCTTCGTCTCTGGGTACGGATTCTTGTTCTTTGCGCCCGTTGGTCTTGGCATTTGATTTCTCCTTATGCTGCCAGAGCCAACAGACGGTCGGCGACTTTGGTCTTGAACTTGGCGCGGTCGGTCAGGTGAGCGCGTTCGAATGCCCGGCTCTTGTCGCCTTTGCCACCGGCTTCGTGGTCAAAATACTGGGTGACTGCATTGACCAGACCCCATGCGGTGCCCTTGCTGGAGCGGAAGTCATTGCCGAGGCTGTCGCTGTCGTAGAGCTTGATGATGCGGCGCAACACGGTGGAAGACTCCATCATGGCGTCCTGCTCCATGTCGTTGCCTTCCTTGTCTTTCCATTCTGCCTTGAGTTCGTCCGCCACGATCTGAATGGCTTGATCACGGTCGATCTTGAACTTGGCGAGCAGCTGAATGTTGCCGAGGAAGTTCTCCCATGCGTCGCCAACGATGCCGAGTTGTTGCTTGACGGATTCAGCCTCGAAGTTGGCTGAGTGCGGCACGCGGATCTTGGCGCGTGAAGCGTCAGCGCCGATGGACATGCGCAGCGTGTTGTTGCAGACGACCCGGACGGAAGTCAGATGCACCGACGTGGCCATGGAGCCGTCGCAGGAAGACGCCATCAGCAGGTAGGGCTTCACCTCGTCCTGACCCATGATGCGAACCGATTCACCAGTGCGAGCCAGCGCCCAGAACTTGCGACCGCCGAACAGGCAACCAGCGGTCTCCATCTTGAAGCCTTGACCTTCGATCAGGTCGCGGAAGAACTCCATGACCTCGCCCGGATGGACGATCTTGTATTCATTCGAGACGACGCCGAGAGCGGCAGTCGTGTCCGAGCGGTAGAGAACCTTGCGATCGGGGAAGAACAGCGGGGTGTCGTTGCCTGCGGCCTTGTAGCTCAGGTCGGATTGGCCGACCATCCAGGCCATCCCGGCTTCCTGCTTCCAGGTTTCCAGGTCGGCGTCTTCGGTCAGCTGACGACCAAGGCCATGCCAAGGAACTTGACCTACGTAGGCCATGTTCGCGCGGTCGTTGCTCATATCAATTTCGTGTGCCATGTTTCGACTTCCTTTCTGAGTTTTGGTTGGGGAGGTTCTCGCCTCCCCGGTTGGTGTTACAGAGGCAGATTTTCTTGCTCGACGAGCGAGAACTTGAACACTTGGTCGCCATGCTTGAATTCAGCGGTCTTCGCGGCCTTGAGAGCCATGCGGAACTTGATGTGTTGGCTAACCGGCAGATGCAGCTTCTTGAAGGCTTCCAGGACAGAACGATAAACGTCCTTGCCGACCTTCACATTGTGGCGTTGCGCACGCTTGGCGGCGACTTCCGGGTCATTCCAGGATTCGCTGATGCCCTTGCTGCGGGTCGTGCTGGTCTTGGGGGCATTGTAGATCTTGCCGTTGTCACGCCAGTATTCGGTGGAGCAGTGGTGGCAGAAGTTGCGCTCGTCGCCAGCCTTGGTTCCGTCCAGACCGGCAGCGGTTTGGTCTTCCGTGGCCTTGCAGTTGGGGCAACCATCGACTGCGTAGTTGTAGCCCTTCTTGCCTTCGGCCTTTGCAGGTTCTTCTGCTTCAATGTCGGCGATCATCTGATTGATGCGCAGTTCGGCAGTGGCGCGATCAGAGAACTTGGTAACGACCTTCTTGCCGAAGCGAGCAGCGTTGGCATTGTAGAAGGCAACCAGATCCTTGGTGGCGGCGTTCTTGACTTGATTTGCTTTCATGATTCACTCCAGTTCTAAGTTGTCCCGGTCTTCGTTTGACCGTGACGCTATTTTGCCTGAACTTTTCAAGCCGAGGCAACAATTATTTTGCATTGTGTCTGCTGCGATCGTAACTGCTTGTATTCATGAGCTTTTTCAGAACCGAGATATCTTGCAAAACGTCGTCGAGCAGCAGGTTCCGCCACGTTCCGAACCGGCCAAGGCTGAAAATCTGGTGCCGGTGGCTCAGGTCGAAGATGAACCGCTTGCGCCATGCCTCGTCGATCTTGGCGATCTTCCCGTAGCGCTGGCTGACCTTCTCAATCGGTTCTCCGTCCGAAGGCTGCATGCCGAAGGCGTCCCAGAAGTAGTAGTCGTCGGCTTGACCCGCGTACTCGGCGATCAACAGGTTCCCGGTGATGGACACTCGGTACAGGTTGGTCTCCGGGTCAGGGAAATAGACCGTCTGGAACACATCGGCGTTCGGGATCCGCCAGCGTCGCACGACGATTGGTGCGTAGGAGAAGTCGGGCGTGCCTTCGGTACGCAGGAAGTTAGCCATGAGGTTCATCGGCAAGGTGCTGATGGCCGGTTCTGGACAGTTGAGAATCTCTTCCGCCGTGACCGGGTGATTCCATTCAATGCGGCCAAAGCAGCGGTCTGCCAAGATGCCGATGAAGTCTTCCGGCGCAATGAAGCGATCCACCGGATCCAAGTTCCAGATGCTGCGATCCGCCAGACGACAGATCACCTTCCTAGAATAGTAGTTGGCCAGCTGGATGGAAGGTTGAACGAACTTGCCTTCGAACCAGACACCCTTGTGAACACGCACCTTGCGGAAGTCGATGCCGACGGCGTCACCAACCGCCGACGAACGGAACCGGAGCACGGCCTTGTGCTGTGCGGTGCCTTCCGGGCCTGCTTCGTAGATGCGCGCAGTCTGAAACATGCAGCCAGCAAGAAGACCAGCTATACCAGCGCCGTAGATTTTCATAGTGTTGTCCTCGATCTCAGTTGTGAAGTTGTGCTTCCATTATTATGCCTCTAAAGAAAGAAGTTGCGCAAATTATTTTTTGCAGGCAAAATAGTTGCCGTGGGCGTCGGAACTCGACGATAATAAGCTGACTGCTTACCTGAGAACTCAAAAATGGCTAAAGTTTACATAACACAAGTTCCACATCGGCGAGACCCGGACACTCGGGCATTCGTCCCTGCTGTGAACATTGCTCCCGCTGCCGAACACGGTGAGCTGATCGTCATGATGCCGCCTCGCGCTGCATTCCATGCGACGGCTGACTTGGTGAAGCAACTCCGTGAGCATTTGAAGGACTATGACTACGAAGCTGGCGACAGCTTGGTGGCCATGGGTGATCCCGCTGTCATCGCCGTTGCGTGCGCAATCCTAGGAAAGATGCACGGCAAGTTCAGGGTGTTGAAGTGGGATCGCAACACCGGGAGATACCTTCCGGCTCACGTCTCGGTTTGAGACACAACTTAGAAAGGAGAAATGAATGTCAATTTCGTTAGACGATATGGCTTCCTTGGCGAGAGCCTTGGTTGATGCTGATGCAGCGGTTGAAGACGCTGATCAGGCATTGAAGGACGCCAAAGAGCGAGCAAGAGTCTTGCGCGAGGAAACCATCCCCTCGGCCATGCAGGAACTCGGATTGGAGGAGCTGAAGCTTGCCACCGGCCAAAAGCTGAGCATCAAGCAAGAGGTCTATGCCTCCATTCCTGCTGCCAACAAGAATGCCGCCTTCCAGTGGCTGAACGACAACGGCTTCGGTGGTCTGATCAAGATCGAGGTGGATGCCAGCTTCGGCAAGGGCGAACAAGATGCAGCATTGGCGCTCTACCAAGAGTTGAACAGCCGTGGCCTGACTGCCTCGTTCGACCAAGGCGTGCATGCCCAGACGCTCAAGGCATTCTTGAAAGAGCAACTGGCTCAAGGCACCAACATCCCGTTGGATCTCTTCGGCGCTCGTCCTGTTTGGACCGCCAAACTCAGCAACAAGTAATAAACTCTCAACTTCAAAGGAAACCATATCATGGCCAAGAAAGAAACCACCACCGCTGTCGCCGAAGCTCAAAACACCGCTGTCGGCTTCCCGATCGACTTTGCCGCCGATGCCGGCATGGGCATGGAAGGCGCAGACAAGAACAGCTTCGCAATTCCGTTCATCACGCTGCTGCAAGGCCTCTCGCCGCAACTGGAAACCGTCGATGGCGCCAAGCCGGGTCTCTTCATCAACACCATCACCAACGAACTCTACAAGGAAGTGCTGGTCGTGCCTTGCGCCTATCAGCGCCGCTACCTGCGCTGGGCACCGCGTGACCAAGGCGGTGGCTACAAGGGCGAATACAACCCTGTGGATGTCGAAACCGGCAAGGTCGCAGGCGTGACGCAAAATGCTGAAGGCCGTCTGACGCTCGAAGGTGATCTGCTCAACGACACACGCAACCACTTCGTCCTCGTGCAATCCGAAAGTGGCGCATGGCAACCGGCGCTCGTTTCCCTGAGCTCCACGCAGATCAAGAAGTCCAAGCGTTGGATGAGCCGCATTCAGGGCATCGAACTGCGCGCACCGAATGGCAAGGCGTTCAATCCGCCCAGCTTCAGCCATGTCTACAAGCTCAAGGCCATCAAGGAAGAAAACTCCAAGGGCAGCTGGTGGGGTCTGGACATCGAACTGGTCGAGCCGGTGCAGGACGCGGAACTCTACAACAAGGCCAAGGAATTCCACGCATCCGTGGCTTCCGGCGCTGTGGAAGTTGCTCCTCCTCCCGCCGAGCATGAAGGCGGTTCCGACGACCGCTTCTAACCGCACGACGCTGTTTTGATCAACAAGGGCGTGCGGCTTCGGCTGTGCGCCCTTTTCTTTTGCCAAAGGGGACGGAAATGAACAACGAGCAAGTCGGCCCACAACATTACCGGGTCGTCGAGGTTCTTGATCCGGAAGGCCTGTTGATTCAGGTTGTTGAATACAAGCCGATCAAGGAAACGCCGCAAGGCTATTGGGTTGTGTCGCGCTACGCGCCGACATGGCTTTCTGTCGAGGAACTGCGCAAGCGCAAGTTCGCCAAGTGGGTCAGCAAGACCTCCACCAAGCGCCTCTGCTATCCTGACATCAACGACGCGATCAAGTCGTTCAAGCGCCGCAAGGAGGTTCAGGCTTCGCGACTCAGACTGCAGCTTGAGCAGGCCGAGTTGGCCATCGAGAAGTTCGCGGAATACAAGGACGCAACCATCGAGCAGCTGAAGCAGTCCATCAACATTGGCGAGATTCCGTCTGCAGCCGGACTCGTCTGCAGCCGGACTCGTCTGGGATTATTGAGGGAGAACAAAATGAAATTCAACTTGCCTCAGCCGTGTGGCCGAGAACAAACAGAAGAGTTGCGAATCGGCAACGTGTACAAATGCAAGGGAGGCGGGAAGACCGCCTATTGGATCGTTGTCGGCCTGAACGACACTTCCGTGAATCTGCTCGGGATCAATGCCGATGGTGTGGTTAGTTCCACAGCGAACTACGGTGTGCATGTGTTCACATCGCCAAACTTCAACCGGGTTCTGCTTGGCCGTTGCAATGGGCTGGACAATCTCGAATTTGACATCGAATGGATCGAGCAATGACAGTCATGCAACAACACCAAGAAGTTGTCCTCAAGGCAGCGATCGAATACGCAACAATGGGGTGGCATGTCTTCCCGCTTCACACCGTAGATGAAGAGGCGCATTGCTCCTGCGGCAATCTGACCTGCGGTGATGCAGGTAAGCATCCGAGGGTCGAACGTGGCTTAAAAGTGGCAACGCGTGATCTGGCGAAGATCGAGGAATGGTTCGGGCCGACTGCGCCTCCAGCCAACATCGGCGTCGTCACCGGAGAGATCTCCGGAATCACCGTGATAGACATCGACATCGGTGAAGGCAAGTTCGGAGCGGAATCCTGGGCCGAAGCAATCAAGGATCACGGCGAGCCGCAAACGCTAATGGCCGAAACAGGCTCTGGCGGCATGCATGTGGTGTTCCAATACAACTCTGCGCTCAAGACGGCCAGCAACGTCTTGGGCAAGGGCGTCGATTGCCGCAACGACGGAGGCTACATCGTCGCCGCGCCTTCCCGCCATCGGTCGGGTGGTGTTTACAAATGGCTCAATTGGGGTGACAAGCCTTCAACGCTTCCAGCGCATCTCAGTCGTCGCAAGGAGACACGCGGACGCAAGCGCAAGGACGACATGTACAACTCCAAGTACACAGTCGAGCAGGTGCGATCGATGTTGGAGACGGTGCCGAGCGACGACCGCGACTTGTGGCGCAATGTCGGGATAATATTGGGCCGCGAATTCCACCGGGTGGATGAGGCTTGGGCAGCCTATGTTGAGTGGGCTGCCAAGGCTGGAGGGAAGAAGGGCCGCAACCACGACGAGATCATGCACGAGGCGTTCTACGAGCTCAGCCAGCAGAACTCGGAAAGCCAACTCACCATGGGCACGATCGTCAAGGCCGCGCTCGACAACGGCTGGGCGCCAAAGGCCGGTGAAGTGCCGATCGGGAACTTCGTCTATTACGGGCCGGGGAACAACTACATCTACCGCCCAACGATCAGCTATTGGGTCGCCGCAGCGGTGGATGCCGCCGTCAGCCCGGTCAATGAAAACGGCAAGATCGTGAAGGCTTCTGAGTGGTTGAAGATGAACCAGCTGGTGACCTCCATGACCCGTGACCCGGCCATCGAGGAAGACTACCTGAAGGGGCATGATTGCCGAGAAGGCGAGGTGGTGCAAGTTCCTGGAGCCGCGCTCTTCAACAGCTACCGCAAGCCGACCATCGAACTGGGAGACGCAAGGTTGGCCGAGCCGTTCTTGAAACACATACGCAATGTGTTCAACAAGCCGGGTGATGCCGACCAGTTCCTGGATTACATGGCGCACCGGGTGCAAAAGCCTTGGGAGAAACCTAGATTCGCGCTGCTCATCGCTGGTGGGCAAGGTGTCGGCAAAGACACCGCCGTCGAGATGTGCTGCCCGGCGATCGGCGTTTGGAACGTGGCGAACATCGACCCGGCTGCATTCGAGAGCAACTTCAACGAGTTTGCCGCTTCAACGCTGGTGCGGATCTCCGAAGCCGCCAATCTGCACGAGATGAGCAAGTGGGCCTTCAACGAGCGCACCAAGGTCTTGATTGCTGGATCCCCGGACGTTTGCCAGATCAACCCAAAGTACGGCCAAAAATACTCGGTGCGCATGTATTGCGGTGTGATCATCACCACCAACCACCTCGCCAGCGGCATCTACATCCCGCCAGACGACCGGCGCTACGACGTGATCGAAGCCTCAACCATGGACGAGATGGGCATCCGCGATGAGAACGTCAGGCGTGAATACTTCAGCGATCTTTGGGATTGGTTCTTGGCCGGTGGCGCGAGCCACATCGCCGCCTACTTGCACGAACGCAAGTTGGACAAGTTCTCGGCCAGCAACGGCCAACGCAAGACGGAAGCGCACAAGACGGTTGTGGCTGGTGGGATGACAGGGGATGCTTGGCTGCTTGACATCTTGGACGAGATGAACTTCCCAAAATTCGTTCGACAAGACTGGATCATCACCAAGGCTGTGGCCAGCGGAGAAAAAGAGCTTGACATCAAGCGCAAGCTGCAGAACTCCATAGGAAGGTTGGATTACGCAATGTACAAGAATCCGATCAGCAAGGACGGTCGTTGGAAGATCGGCGGCAAACTGCATTATGTTTACGCCAAAATTGGAACGCCGATGGGAGAAGATCCTTCCGAGATCCTGTCGCAGGAGCCTTTCTGATGAAACAGGAATTCAATCCGTTCGACGAACGGCACCTCAACAAGCAGAAAAAGCGGAAGTCGTCTGAGGTCGTTTACGAACAGAAACAATGGGAAGAAAGGATAGACAAACACTTCAGAAGGGTGCTTGAAATTCTCGAATGGCCTGACTATGTTTCCAGCGAGCAAATCACATCGATGATGTTCATGGAGGAGATGAATGTGCCATTCGAGGCGCTGAGACGCAACTTTCCGGCTGCGATGGACAGGCTTGAATACACCAAACTCAAGAATCCAAAGACGAAGGACGGTCGATGGAAGTTTGGGTGCATGTTCGTTTTTGCGTACCGGAAGAAAAGTTCGCCGGAAATCGAAAGACATGAGTTAAAACAAGCACTTGGGTTGTAAATGGGCACGCCGCCGACTGCGAGAAAGTGCGCTAATACGGTCTCGATACAGGCAGATACTTAGAAATTAATAATAATAGAAAAGTAATAATATTAATTTATTATAGACTATAGTAGGAAGCTGTATTTGCGCACCTGCGGCAGAACGAGATTGCCGTGGCCGTGCTCTTGGAAGATAATTGAAATGTGTTGAGAATGGAGATCACTATGGCTGACGAACAGAAGCCGAAAAAGCGGAAAAACGAGCCGAGACTTCGGTTCGACAAAAATCCTGTTGGTCGTCCTCGTACGAAAATTGAAGACCTTCCGGAAAACTGGAAGCAGGCAATGATGGATTGTGCTCAAGGTGGCGGGAGCACCGTGTCGATCATGGTGGCGCTTGGAATCGGCCACACCGCTTTTGAGACTTTGCTGAAAGACAGTGAAGAATTTCGGACGACCGTTGAAGCTTGCAGGCTTCTCGCTCAGAATTGGCATGAGACTGTTGGTCGCAACATGATGGTTGGCGCCAACGGCAATGCGGTCGCTTGGAAGTTCGCGATGCAGAACCAGTTCGGGTGGCGCGACAAGCAGCAGCTGTCCGGAGACCCTGAAGCGCCGATCCAACAGAATGTGGCTGTCAAGAAGCAGAGTCTGTCCAAGGAAGAGTTGATCGCAGAACTGCAGGCGCGTGGCCTGCCAACGACATTCTTGAAGGATTGAGATGGACTACAAGGCTGCTTACGACAGGTTGGTGCAGATGGCAAGACAAAGAGCTTGTGTCGATGGCTATTCGGAGAAACACCACATCTTGCCTCGCTGCCTAGGTGGAAGCAACGCCAAAGACAACCTTGTGGTGCTGACGGCCGAGGAACACTTTCTAGCACACCAATTGCTGGTGAAGATCAATCCAGGCCACAGAGGTTTGATCCTGGCGCTTGACAAGATGACGCTTCAACACAACAGCAAGAAGCGCAACAACAAGGCTTATGGTTGGATCAGACGGAAGGTGTACGAAGCAGTTTCGGAAAGGATGAAGAAGAACAATCCGATGTTTTCCGAGGAAAGCAGAAAGAAGGTCTCTGAAGCCAAGAAGAAAATCACAGGAGCCAATCACCACTTGTCGAAGGCCGTTGAGTGCGTTGAGAATGGGCTTCGTTTCGACACAAGGGCGGCTGCTGGCGAATGGCTTCGCTCGATCGGCCACACGAAGGCTCACGGAGGAAGTTTGACAGAAGCTCTGAAAGATCCGGCAAAATACTCGGCATTCGGCTTCCATTGGAAATACGTATGAACCTTTCTGACGTCGATCTGATTCAGATGGCGATGATTGAAGAAGCCAGAGAGAGCTTCTACGCCTACAGACGATTCATACACGGTGAAAAGCTGAAGACAGGTTGGTTCGTCAGGTCTGTGTGTGATGACCTTCAAAGATTCTACGAAGAGCTTGTCGCAGGCAAACGGCCGAAAATGGCGATCTGCACTCCTCCGCAGCACGGCAAGTCTGTTGCGATCGTTGATTTTGTGACTTGGCTGTCTGGCAAGAATCCAGACTTGAAGACCATCTATTCGTCGTTCAGCGGAAGGCTTGGTGTTCGAGCCAACTTGATGCTGCAGAGGACGCTTGATTCTGACAAATACAAGATGGTGTTTCCTGACACAAAGATCAGCACGGTAGGCGCTCCAGAGACATTCGGTGCTACGAGAAGCAGAGAGTTGGTAGAGTATGTTGGAAGTTCTGGTTATTTCAGGAACACAACAGTGGGGGGTGCCATAACAGGTGAATCACTAGACCTTTCGGTGATTGACGATCCTATCAAGGGTCGTGAAGAAGCCAGTTCAGAAACTGTCCGTGAGAAAGTGTGGCAGTGGTTTACAGACGACATGATGACTCGCTTCTCTGAAGACGCCGGGATGGTCCTCATCATGACCAGATGGCATGTGGCAGACCCTCTTGGCAAGTTGATCGAATTGGCAGGTGACGAGGTAAAGGTTCTCTCCTACCCTGCTATTGCGACGAAGGACGAACGCTTCCGCAAGGCCGGGGAACCGCTGTTCCCTGAGCACAAGTCGTTGGAGTTTCTGCTTGAGCGCAAGGCCGTGATGGCCTCAGTCAATTGGGAGGCTCTCTACCAACAGAATCCGCAGATCGTCGGCGGTGAGATCATCAAGGGCGAGTGGTTCGGGCAATACAAGCAGCTGCCGATCATCAAGCAGCGATTCATCTACGCCGACACAGCACAGAAGACCGCCGAGCGCAATGACTTCAGTGTGTTCGAATGCTGGGGCAAGGGCGACGACGGCAAGTTGTACCTGATCGACCTGATCCGTGGCAAGTGGGAAGCGCCTGAACTAGAGAGGCGTGCGATTGCCTTCTGGAACAAGCACAAAGCGGCTGACATGGTGACGCTGGGCCAGTTGCGACAACTCAAGGTCGAGGACAAGGCCAGCGGGACAGGTCTGATCCAGAAACTCAAGAGCCAAGCGCAGATCCCCGTGGTCGGCATTGAACGCACCAAGGACAAGTACACCCGGCTGCTTGACGTGCTTGGCTACATCGAGTCAGGCTACGTCATGCTGCCAGAGGATGCCCCATTCACCAACGACTTCGTGGCTGAGTGCGAAGCGTTTACCGCTGACGACAGTCACCTTCACGACGACCAGGTCGATCCTATGATGGACGCCATCAATGATCTTCTTGCCCACAACAATGCCGCATCCCTCTGGGAGAAAATGATATGAGCAACCGCAAACAACGCCGACAAGCAACCAACACACCAACCGCCACGACCAAGGACGGTTTCGCCAACCTCACGGCCCGCATGGGTCTTGGCGCCCAGAACGTCCTGTCTGACAGCACGTACATCTTCGACCTGCTGACTCGCAACCGCATGAAGCTCGAGGCCATGTACCGTGGCTCCTGGATCGTGGGTGCTGCGGTCGATGCAGTTGCTGAGGACATGACCCGGGCCGGTGTCAACATCAAGGGCAGCGATGATCCTGAGGCCATTCAGCAGATTCAGTCCAAGCTCACACGGCTCGGCGTCTGGCACTCGCTGCTCGAGACCATCAAATGGGGTCGCCTGTATGGTGGCGCCATCGCGCTGATCGTCATTGACGGACAGGATCCTGCAACTCCCCTGAACGTGGACACCGTGGGCAAGGACCAGTTCCGTGGCTTGAAGGTCTTCGATCGCTGGCAGCTGCGGCCCAGTTTGCAGAACATGGTGCTGGAGGGTATGGACTACGGCCTGCCCGAGTTCTATGACGTCATCAGCAACATCGCAACTGGCCAGGTGAGCAATCTGCGGATCCACCACAGCCGAGTTATTCGCCAGATCGGCATCCAGCTTCCCGCCATGCAGGCCATGACCGAGGAATGGTGGGGCGAGTCTGTCATCGAGCGCATGTACGATCGCCTCGTGTCCTTTGATGCTGCGACCTCAGGTGCTGCGAACCTCATCCAGAAGGCGCATCTCCGCACGGTCCAGATCGACAAGCTGCGTGAGGTCTTGGCTGCTGGCGGCAAGGCAGAAGAAAACCTGCTCTCGATGTTCCACCACATGCGCATGCTGCAGACCAATGAGGGCCTGACACTGCTGGACAAGGAGGACACGTTCGCAACGCACAGTTACACATTCTCAGGCCTGTCTGACATGATCCTCCAGTTTGGCCAGCAGATCGCGGGTGCCACCGGCATCCCGTTGGTCCGCCTGTTCGGCCAGTCACCTGCAGGTCTCAACAGCACGGGTGAGTCTGATCTTCGCATGTACTACGACAACGTGGCTGCCCAACAGGAGTCGCGTCTACGCGATGGCATGATGAAGGTGCTACGGGTCATGCACAAGTCGTTGTTCGGTGTCCTGCCGCCTGACAACTTCGACTTCGACTTCGTGCCGCTGTGGCAAACCAGCACCAAGGAGAAGGCAGACATCGCCACATCGATCACGACCACGGTCGCCACCGCCTACGAGAAAGGCATCATCGATCAGACCACCGCGCTGCAGGAACTCAAGCAGTCCAGCGAGTCGACTGGCGTGTTCACCAATATCACTGAGGAGCAGATCGAGGAAGCCAAGATGGAACCGCCTCCGATGCCGACAGAAGGTGAGCCTGTTGTGGCTGACCAACCCTCCTCGATGATGGATCGTCTGAAGGCTTGGATCAATGGCTAACAAATTCTCCGCCAGCAGGACCGTCGAGCGCCGGTTCGGTGTTGAGTTGCGCAAGGTCGCACGCGTGATTGGTGCGATGATCAATGCTCATATCGACGGGCCGACGATCCGAGACCAAACCAAGCTGGCTCAGGCGCTGAAGGACTACAGTGAGGCGATTGGGCCTTGGGCAAGCAAGGTCGTCGGAAACTTGCTCAAGGAGGTCAGCCGGTCGAACAAGAAGGCTTGGGAAAGCCAATCGCTCAGGATCGGCGCTCAGATGAAGAACATGATGAGCGAAGCGGCCATCGGCGCAACAGTCCAGCTGCTCCACAATCGGCAGGTGGAGTTGATCAAGAGCCTTCCGTTGGAAGCCGGTCTGCGAGCGCAGAAGCTGGCGCAGGAAGCCGCGATCGACGGTCGTCGAGCAGACGAGGTTGCTGCTGAGTTGATGCGCACCGAGCAGGTGACGGCCAGCCGCGCAACGCTGATTGCACGAACTGAGATCGCCAAGGCCAACGCCGCCATCACACAGTCCAGAGCGCAATATGTTGGAGCGACACACTACATCTGGCGCACGGCCGAAGACGGTGATGTGCGGGAAAGCCATGCCGAGATGAACGGCAAAGTGTTCAGATTCGACGACCCTCCTTATGTTGAGGGAGAAGGCAACCATGGGCCGGGGGAATTCCCCAACTGCCGCTGCTATGCTGAGCCGATAATCCCAGGAACAGAATAGATGTTGCCTGACATTCGTTTTCAGAGCATAATACAATGGCGAGATTGTAATCCGGACAAACATGGCCAAGTTCTATTCTGTTGCGAAGATTTCTGAACGGATCAGCGAGACCCCAGAAGGGTTCCTGGTCTGCGAAGGCGTCGCCATCACTCGCGCTGGCGATCTGATGTATTCGCCCAGCGAAACTCCGGTCACACCCGGCAACGGCCACACCATCATCAGCCGCACCGTGGAAGACATTCACGATCCGGCCACGATCGCATCCTTCGAAGGCAAGCCCGTCACCATCAATCACCCTGACGACTTTGTCACGCCGGAGAACTGGCGCGAACTGGCAGTCGGCGTGGTGCAGAACGTGCGACCCGGCGAAGGGGAAGATGAGGACAAGCTGCTGGCCGATCTGTTGATCACTGACTTTGAAGCCATCAATGCCGTCAAGAGCAAGCGCCTGCGCGAAGTTTCTTGCGGTTATGAAGCTGAGTACGTCGAAGAGGCTCCCGGCAAAGGCCGTCAGGAGAACATCATCGGCAACCATGTAGCACTTGTGGCGGCAGGGCGGTGCGGCTCTGAATGTGCCATTTTCGATCACGCACCAAAAAAGGAGATCATTCCCATGACCATGAAACAAAAGATCATGAGGTTGTTCGGGAAGGCGCTGGATGAGGCCATGCCCGATGAGACCCCTCCTGCCGCTGATGAAGTTCCGACAGATGTCGGCGCTGCGCTTGCGGCGATCATGAAACGGCTGGACGCAATTGAAGCTGCCATGAAGCCTGCTTCCGAAACTCCTCCGGCCGACGAACTGCCTCCTGAAGGTGAGAAGCCCGCAGGTGCTGAAGGCGAAAAACCCGAGGGCGATCACACGCCTGAGGAGATGTCCGCCCTCGAAGCCCGTCTGGCTACCATCGAGAAGGCGATCGCAAAGCTGGCTGGCCTGGAAATGGCTGAGGGTGAAGATCAAGGCGAGAAAGGCGAAGTCAGCCTCGACGCTGAGACCATCGCTCGCGCCGAGATCCTGGCTCCTGGCCTTGCCAAATCCAAGGACATGAAAGCCAAGTCGCTGACCGCCGCCTACGGCACGGAAGACGGTAAGGCGATCATCGACACGCTGCTTGCCGGTAAGGCATTCGATTCGGCTGACAAGGACTTGCTCTTCGTCGCCGCATCTGAGATGCTCAAATCTGCGCGTCGCGGCCAACTGCACAGCACGCGCGTCTCGTTGGACTCGCTGCCGGGCATGAAAGCCGGTGAAATGACGCCGGAAAAGATCAACCAAATGAACGCCGCTCGCTACGGCAAACAGTAAGGAGAAAACCATGACCAGCTTCCTCTATCGCGCTCCCTCTGGTGTTGCCGGTGACGTGACCCGTCCGGATGACACCGTCGTCGAACCCGGTCTGCTTAATGCAGCCCAAGCCCCCACCGCCTTCGGCGCCCCTGTCAAGCTCGTGTCCGGCAAGTTCGAGAAGATCGCCGCATCCGACGCCGCAGCGGTATTCGCAGGCATCCTGTCCCGCATCGCTCCGTCGATCGCTGGTGACACCGCCCAGACCTTCGCCGGCGGCACCCCGAACACCGACTCGGTGCAAGGTATCGTGGTCGAAGGTTACGTCAACGTGGTCTGCACGATCGGCACCCCGGTCCGCGGCGGCACCGTGTACATGCGTGTGGTTGCGGCCTCCGGCAAAGCTGTCGGCGACCTCGAAGCCATCTCCGACATCGCCACTACTGGCGCTGCTGGCGCTGGCAACGCCGGCAACGGCACCATCGGCGCTTTGTCGGCCACCCAGAGCGCTCAAGAGGGCGTCTATGTCGCCACCATGACCGGCGCTACCGCCTTCCAGGTCGTCGCCCCGGACGGCAATCAGCTGAAGGCTGGCGCTACTGGTGCCGCTTACACGGCTGGTGGTGTGACTTTCACCATCACCGTGGGCGCTACGGCGATGGCAGCTGGCGACAAATTCACCGTCACCGTGACGAAGAACAACGTTGCGCTGACCGGCGTGACCTGGGCAATCGACGGCATGGATTCCAGCAACATCGCTGAAATCCTCATCAAATAAGGAGCGAAAACATGAAGACTTTTGACAGCACCCTGGCGTACTACGTCAATCAGCTGGACAATCTGGACAAGAAGCTCTACGAGCCTCTGTACAGTGTCACTTGGGGCCGCGACATCAAGCTCCGCACCGGCATCACGATGGCCAACGAGAGCACCTCGTTCGTCCGCTCGAACATCGGCGCGATCGGCACTCAGTCTGCCAGCGGCAAGCCGTGGATCAGCCCCAACACCACGACCCTTCCGGGTGTGTCCATCAACGGTGAGCGCGTCACGCTGCCGCTGCGTCTGCTCGGCCAAGAGGTGTCCTACACCTCCGTCGAACTGGAACGCAGCCAGCTGATCGGCCAGCCGATCGATGCGCAGAAGTTCAACGCGCTCAACGTGCTGTACCAGATGAACACCGATGAAATGGTGTACATCGGCGACTCCGCCGTTGGCGCTGAAGGCCTGCTGAACTCTACTCTGGTCACCGCTGCTTCCGTGACCGCCGACGGTTCTGGCTCCAGCACCCTGTGGAGCACCAAGACCCCTGACCAGATCCTGCGCGATGTCAATGACATGATCACCGCTGCTTGGCAGGCTTCTGGTTTCTCGGTGTGCCCGGACAAGCTGCTGCTGCCTCCGGCTCAGTATGCCTACATCGCCTCCCAGAAGATCAGCACCGCTGGCAACGTCAGCATCCTGACCTTCCTGGAAGACAACAGCATCTCGCTGCGTGTCAATGGCCGCAAGCTGGAAATCCAGCCTGTTAAGTGGCTGACTGGTCGTGGCACCGCTGGCGCTGACCGGATGGTGTGCTACACCAATGACGAAGACCGTGTGCGCTTCCCGATGGTTCCGATCCGTCGCGAAACGCCGTACTACCTCGGCATCAAGTTCAACGCTCCGTACATCTGGGCGTTCGGCGAGGTGGAATTCGTCTATCCGGAAACCGTCATCTACCGCGACGGCATCTAACCGGCTCGCAGGGAGGCTCTCGGGTCTCCCTGCCAACTTCAGGAGACTGCCATGCAAGTACAATTCAAGCGTCCTGTCACGATCGGAAAAGAGACCTACGGGAAGGGCGTGCATAATGTGCCTGATGCGGACGTGAAGGACAACTGGTTCTTCGACGGTCTTGTCAAGGAAGGCAACGCCATCATCCTGCGCAAGGACGAAGAACAATCCGCTCCGGCTGTTGAAGCCGAAGTCAAGAAGCCTGCCGCCAAGAAGGGCAAACAAACCGCTGAGGCAGAATAATGGACATCGCACAGTTCCGGACAGACTTCCCTGAGTTCGCGGATGCTGTGCGCTTCCCCAATGGCACCATCACGTTCTGGTCTAGCCTTGGCGAGAAGCTGAATTCTCAAGACCGTTTCGGCGACATGTGGGTTCAGGCGATCGAACTTTTCACCGCTCACAATCTCGTGTTGGCCGCTGGCAACGTCGCGGCTTCTGCTGCTGGCGGATTGCCGGGTGGAACGGCTGGCGCGGTGCAAAGCAAGGCCGTTGGCTCTGTCAATGTCAGCTACGACACTGCAGGCTCGATGGAAGCCAACGCAGGCCATTGGAATCAGACGACCTATGGACGTCAGTACATTCATTTGGTCCGTCTGATCGGACAAGGGTGTTACCAGCTATGAGCGTGACCGTCACTCGTGACAATGCCAAGAACGTGATTGCGGCCATTCAAGACATGGCCAAAAAGCACGTGCTCGTCGGCATTCCGTCGAGTGAAAACGGTCGCAACGACGGGCCAATCGGCAACGCTGCGCTGGGTGCGATCCACGAGAACGGATCTGGCGTCCGCAACATTCCTGCACGACCATTCCTCAAGCCGGGTGTTGCGGCAGCTGCCGACCAATGTGTGAAGGCGCTCAAGAGCGCCGCGCAAAACGCATTCACCGACAAGAATGCGATCGACAAAGGGCTGAATGCCGCAGGCTTAATTGCTCAGGCTTCCGTCAAGAAGCGCATCGTGTCTCAGGAAGGTTTCACGCCGCTCAAGGCCGCAACGCTTGCTGCTCGCAAGCGCAAAGGCGCGAAGGGCGAGAAGGCGCTGATCCGCACGGGCCAGCTTCTCAACAGCATCACCTACGTGGTGAGGGAGAAGTAGCATGACGTTGATCGACACCTCGTTCCTGCTGACCGATCCAGACTTCACCAATCAGGTGACGCTCATCCGACGTTCCGTGGCCATCAACACCTATGGGGAAGGCCAGCTGACGGAGACGCAAAGCACAATCACCGCCGTGGTGCAAGGCGACAACACGGAGATGCTTGAGTTCGTTCCTGAAGGGGCAAGGTTGTCTGACCTGATTACGGTGTGGTACCGTGGCCAGCTGACAGCTGAACAACCGGGCGGATACGCCGACATCATCGTTTGGTGCGGCAAGCGCTATCAGGTGAAGGAGGTCTCCGAAGACTTCATGAACTTCGGCGCTGGCTTCACCAAGGCAATCTGTATGCTGGAGCTTGTCAATGCCTAACACAAGCGCAACTGGCGGATTCCTGACGCAAGTCTCCGGGCCGATTGAAGGTCTGGATCTGCGCAGGTTCATTGGCACGCTGCTTGTTGGTGTTTCCGGACTCAACACCAGCTTGGTGCGACCAATGTGGCAGAAGAATCCTCCGCCGATCCCGGACATCGACACCAACTGGTTGGCGTTCGGGATCACAGGTCGTCGCGCAGACAACGATCCGTATCAGGTTGAGAAGGCCGACGGCTCTGGCTCCTTGATGTCTCGGCACGAGGAGCTGGACATTCAGCTGATCTTCTATGGGCCGGACTGCTTGCAAAAGGCCGGTGAATTGCGCGACGGCTTCGAGCTGACGCAGAACACAGAGAGCCTTCTGTTGGCTGGCATGGCATTTATCGACATGAGCGATGTGGTGCATGCGCCTGAGTTGGTCAATCAAAGATTTTTCGACAGGGCAGACGCAACACTTGTCATTCGACGTGAAGTCAGGCGAGAATATCGAGTATTGAACTTTGTTGCTGCCTATGGCGAAATCCACGCAAATCGCGCAACTGAAACGCTGTCCCGAAACTGGTCAGCCTAATTTTTAAGGAGAAATGACATGACTCAAGGCTTGAATGTTGGGCGGCTTGTTCGGGTTGCCGTTAATCTGGCTCCGCTCGCCGCTGCTCGCCGTGGATTCGGCACGCTGCTCATTGCTGGCGACAGCAACGTCATCAATGGTGTGGATCGTTTCCGCACCTACACCGATCTGGAATCTGTTGCCGGTGACTTCGGCACCTCGGCTCCGGAATACCTCGCTGCTGCTCTGTACTTCGGCCAGTCGCCGCGTCCCAACCAGCTGATGATTGGTCGTTGGTTGCGCACCGCAACTGCTGGTCTGATCCAAGGCGGCATCCTGACCACGGCTGAGCAGGCCATGGCGAACTGGAAGGCGATCACCGCTGGCTCGTTCAAGATCGACATCGACGGTGTCACCAAGACCTTGTCGGTGCTCGACTTCAGCGCCCAGACCAACCTGAATGGTGTGGCAGGCATCATCAATGCCGCGCTGACTGGTGGCACGATTGCTTGGGACGGCTCGCGCTTCACCGTGACCTCCTCGACGACTGGCGTGACCTCCACCGTCGGCTACGCCTCGGCAACCGGCTCTGGCACCGACATCTCTGCTCAGCTGAAGCTCACCTCCAGCACCGCGCTGGTGCCGGTTCCGGGCTTCGCTGCAGAAACGCCTGTCGGGTGTGTCACTGAACTGGCCAACATGTCTGGCATGTGGTACGGTCTGTCCTTCGCTGCCAGCACGATGCCGACCGACGATCAGATCGTTGATGTGGCCGCTTTCATCGAAGGTGCTTCGATCAGCCGCTTGTTCGGCGTGACCGAGACCGACACGCGTGTTCTCGACAACGCATGGACGACCGATCTGGCCAGCCGCCTGAAGGCACTTTCCTACAAGCGCAGCTGCGTGCAGTTCAGCGCCAATCCCTACGCTGTCTGCTCGCTGTTTGGTCGCGCCTTCTCCGTGAATTTCTCGGCCAACCGCTCCACCATCACTCTGATGTACAAGCAAGAGCCGGGGATCGTTGCCGAGAATCTGACCGAGACCCAAGCGCAGACGCTGAAGGCCAAGCGTTGCAACGTGTTCGTGCAGTACCAGAACGACACCGCGATCGTCCAATACGGCGTGATGTCCGGCCAAGCCTACTTCGACGAAATGCACGGCCTGGACTGGTTCAGCGATGCGCTGCAGACCGCCGAATACAACTTGCTCTACCAGAGCAAGACCAAGATCCCGCAGACCGATGCAGGTCAGAACCAGCTGGTCAATGTGGCGGCAGGCGTTTGCCAAGAAGCCATCAACAACGGCTTGATCGCACCGGGCCAGTGGAATGCAGCTGGCTTCGGCCAGCTGTCGCGTGGCGACTTCCTGGAAGAAGGCTTCTACATCTACACCCAGCCGATGGCAGCGCAAGACCAGTCCATCCGCGAACAGCGCATCGCACCTCCGATCCAGATTGCTCTGAAGCTGGCTGGTGCGATCCACGAGATCGACTGCATCGTTGATGTGAATCGCTAACAAGGAGAAATGAAACATGGCAACCTATTCTTTCCAAGACGTTGTCGCCGCGATCACTGGGGTTGGCGGCTCCATCAACCTTGCATCCGGCGCAGCAGTTGCTGAAGAGGGCATCACCGTTGAGTCTGTTGAAGACAAGAACGTGATGACCATCGGCGCTGACGGCTCCGGCATGCATTCTCTGGTGGCCAACGAAGCCAGCACGGTCACGATCCGTCTGCTGAAAACTTCGCCGGTCAATGCCCAGCTGCAGCTGATGTACAATCTGCAGACAAAGTCCAGTCTGACGCACGGCAAGAACGTCATCTCCATCCGCGATGTGGTGCGAGGCGACAGCATCACGCTGACTCAGGCAGCTTTCAAGAAGCGCCCTTCGATCAACTACGCCAAGGAAGGCGGCATGGTTGAATGGACGTTCGATGCGGTGAAGACGACCCAAGTTCTTGGTGTCGGCACTCCGGAGTTGTAAGCCATGGAATTTGAACTGGAAGGCCGCAACTACCGGGCCAACAAGATCGATGCGCGTACGCAGTTCCACATCGTTCGTCGCTTGGCTCCGGTGTTGGGCGAAATCGCTCCGGCTCTGCAAGGCAAGGGAGGGTTGGACGCCCTTCCGCCTTTGGCGAATGCCGTTGCGAAGCTGACTGACTCTGACGCTGACTACGTGATCTTCGGCTTGCTCAAGGCCGTGGTGCGCAAGCAGGATCAAGGACTTGGTTGGGGGCCGGTGGCGACTGGCGAACAGCTGATGTATGACGACATCACGATGCCTCTGATGCTGAAGTTGGCATGGCAGTCGTTCAGCTTCAATATGTCAGGTTTTTTCGCCGCGCTCCCCTCGGATTTGAAAGAAGCAGCCCAGAAACAAAAAGGCCAGTAAGTTGGGTGTCGCTTCCCGATGGGGAGGATTGGCTGCTCCGGCCTGTCTTGAGAGGCATGTGCAAGTATGAAAGTTTGATTGATGGCACGCTCGCCTTGCACGATCTCGCGTTGATGAACGACGCTTTGGACGTGCAGGACGAGAATGAATTGAGATACAGAGAGGCCAACAAGTGAATGGTGAAGTGATCAAGGAATTTCTGGTTGGCTTGGGCTTCCAGATCGACGAAGGCGGTCTCTCCAACTTCAGTTCAGGAATCACCAAGGCAACGCTGGCTGTCACTGCTATTGGCACAGCAGCGGTTGCCGCAGCAGGCGTCATCACAAATTTCGTTGCTGGTGTCGCAGAGCAGTTCGACAAGGTTGGCGATCTGGCTGACCGCGTGAATACGACCGCAGAAGAAGTGATGCGGCTCGGCTACGTTGCAACGCTGACCGGCTCCAGCGTTGAAGCAGCAAACTCCTCATTGGAAGGTCTCAGCCGCACCGCTGGCGAAGCTGCGCTGGGAATAGGGCGTGGTGCAAAGATATTCCAAGACTTAGGTCTGCAAGCCAAGGACAGCAACGGCAATCTGAAGGACACTTCTGTCCTGATGGCCGACATCGGCGACAAGATCAAGGACATGGGCCGTGGGGAGCAGATTGCCGTGCTCAGCAAGCTCGGCATCGATCCAACAATGATCAACGCACTCACAACCGATGTGTCCGGTCTGGCCAGTGAGTTCGACAACTTGTACAAGGCGGCAGGTGTCGATGCGAACAAGGCGGCAGAAGCGTCTGGCGAGTTCAACGATTCGCTCGACCGTCTGAAGATGACCTTCAATGCGATCCGCAGCGCCGTTGGCCTGAAGTTCATGGGGCAGATCAAATACGGCATCGACATGCTGCGCAAGTTCCTCGTCGAGAACATGCCGAAGATAATCAATGCCGTCAGCCCGATCATCGACATTGTGTTGCGCATCGCAGAGGCGTTCATCACGATCGTTGGTCGTGTCGGACAAGCCATTGGTGCGATCATCGGTTGGTTGGTAAAGGTCAATGACGCCACAGACGGCTGGGCAGGTTACATCCTGGCAGCAGCTGCTGCTTGGAAATACCTGAACCTCTCGTTCCTCGCAACTCCGATCGGCATGATCCTGTCGTTGGCTGCTGCCATCGCGCTGTTGGTGGATGACTTCCTGACTTGGAAAGAGGGAGGCGACAGTCTGATCGACTGGGCCGCATGGGAACCGGCGATCGACGCAGCGATGGGCGCGATCACGGCGCTCAGAGACCTTCTTGCCAATGCATTCACGGCGATGTTCGCTGCAGTTGATGCGCTTGTGAAGTTGCTCACCGGGGACTTCGCTGGCGCTTGGGCGGCTGTTGGAGAATATGTCAATTCTGTGATCGGCATTTTCACTTCTGCTTGGGATGTGATCAAAGGCGTTGGCTCGGCAATCGGGAATTTTGCTGGTGCTGTTGCAGGCATGTTCGGTGGAGACGGCGGTGGCGCACCAGCTTCCGCACCAAGCCCGCAGGCGCAAGCGGCTGTCGCAGGCGCAAACCAGAATGTCAGTCAGCAGACGCAGATCGTTGTTCAAGGTTCTGGCAATCCTGACGCCACGGCGCGTGCGGTCGCAGGCCAGCAGAACCGGGTCAATGCTGACATGGCGCGCAATATGAAGGGGGCAGCAAGATGAGTTTGTTTGAGCCGCCGATCCCGGCGACGATCGTTCCTAGACGTTCGATCGGGCCGTTCAATGCAACGCTCACCATTGAGGAAGTTGCGTCTGACGACTTGGAGATCACACAACACCCGGTGCAGCAAGGCGCAGCGATCACCGATCACGCCTACCTTAAGCCTGCAACGGTGGCCGTCAAAGTGGTGTTCAATGACGAGGACGCACCGCTGGCAGAGACATACACCAAGCTGTTGCAGCTGCAGGCCGGTCGTGAGCCTCTGGATGTGGTCACAGGAAAGCGTGCGTACAAGAACATGTTGATCAAGTCGCTCGGCCAGACCAACGACCTGATGACCGAGAATGTGTTGAGCATCAGCATGCAGCTGCAGGAGATCCTGCTCACTTCTGTTGAGGTGGTGACGGTTCCAGAACGCAGCAAGCAGGCGAATCCCGGCAAGACCGGCGCAACGGAAAAGGCAGGCCAGAAAAAGGCTCAGCCGGTCACTGAACCCAAGAAGCGCAGTGCGCTCAGAGCATTGGCAGGTTGATCATGGCAGAACAAGTGTTCAAAATCCCTCTGACGAACAGACCTCAACAGTTTGAAATTGAGTTGTCTGGCCGTTCGTTGTTGATGACCAGCAAGTGGAACGGCCAGCAATCTGCTTGGGAAATCAGCATCGCAGACTCGATCACCAACGAACCGCTGGTCGTTTGCCTGCCGCTGGTTGCTGGAATCGACCTGCTCAAGCAATTCGAGCACATCGGCATCCCCGGCAAGTTGGTGTGCTACACTGACGGCGATCAATTCGCACCGCCCATGTTGGACAATCTCGGCCAAGAAGCTGCCTTGTACTATTTGGTGGATGCATGAGCGATCAACTGCAATACATCAGGCGCTGCAACCTGATTGTCGCCAATGAAGCTGGCGAAGGTCTTGACCTTTCCAACCTGCGCATCACATTCAAGATCAAGAAGTCAGACGCTCAAACGCCAAACACAGCCGAGATCCGTGTCTACAACTTGGCTGAGGAAACGGCCAACCGCATCCGCAAGGAATTTCAGAACATCACGCTGCAGGCAGGCTACGAAAGCAACTACGGTCTGATCTTCAACGGCAACATCAAGCAGATCCGCTTTGGCCGTGAGAACGGCACAGACACGTTCATCGATATCGCAGCCGCTGACGGCGACGACGCCTACAACTTCGCCGTTGTGAACACCACGTTGGCCGCTGGTTCCAAGCAATCCGACCAGATCGGCGCTGCGGCAGGGTCGATGGCCGGAAGAGGCGTTGCAACAGGCCATATAGACGCCACAGGAGACGCCAAACTGCCCAGGGGAAAGGTCATGTATGGCATGGCTCGCAACTACCTTAGGCAGTCGGCAGAAGCCAGCAATACGAGTTGGTCGATTCAGGACGGAAAAGTACAGTTCGTATCACTCACCGGAGTGCTCCCGAATCAGGCTGTGCTGCTCACCAGCAAGACAGGCCTTGTCGGTCAGCCAGAACAGACCAACGACGGCATCAAGGCACGCTGCCTGCTGAATCCGATGCTGCGGATCGGGGGCAAAGTGCAGATCAACGAGAAGGATGTTGCCGAGGCCAAGTTGCCAGACACCAGCAAGGACGCTCAAGCTAACAAGCCAGCAGCGATCGAGGCAGACGGCTTCTATCGGTTGCTGGTCGTCGAGCATTCCGGCGACACACGCGGCAACGACTGGTATTCAGATCTTGTGTGCTTGGGCGTTGATGCCACGGCACCAGCAGGCAAACAGGTGAAGAAAAATGGATAGGCGAGAACGGCTGGACGACCCTGAAGAGTCGTTGCGAATGGCGATGGAAGACAAGCAGGCCGAGATCTGGACTGCCCTTCCCGGTGTTGTGGCTTATGTCGATCTTGCCGCACAAACGGTCGCTGTACAGCCTGCCATTCAAGGGTCGGTCTCCGCACCAGACGGCTCTGTGCAGAACGTGAATCTTCCTCTGCTGGTCGATGTTCCGATCTGCTGGCCTCGTGCTGGTGGATTCGCACTCACCTTCCCGGTGAAGGCCGGTGATGAAGTTCTTGTGGTGTTCGCCTCGCGCTGCATCGACAGTTGGTGGCAGTCTGGCGGTGTCGGTCAGGCGGCTGAGGTTCGCATGCACGACTTGAGTGACGGCTTCGCCATTCTTGCTCCGACCAGCCAGCCGAAGAAGTTGAACGGTGTGAGCAGCGCCAATGTCCAACTGCGAGACGAAGCCGGGACGACATTCTTGGAAATCACACCTGATGGGAAGGCGCGACTGGTCGCAGCGTCCCAGATCGACATCGAGGCTCCGACCATCAATCTCAACGGCGGAACCGTGTTGAACATGACAGCGCCAACCATCAATCTGAACGGCAACATCAACACCGCTGGTTCTGGCGGAGCAGGCACCTTCAACTTGGCAGGCAACCTTGTCCACACAGGCGGATCGATCACCAGCCTAGGCAAGACGATCGACGGAACACACACACACGGAGGTGTGCAGACAGGCGGAGGCAACACTTCTGTTCCGAATTGACGGTTTCCATTCTGTCTGATTGCAGGCATAATTAGACAAATTTTGGGGTGACTTAATGAGATATCGCAAGCTCGACGAAAGCGGAGACATGAAGTTCGGCAATCAACAAGCCGACTTTCACCGCAACACACCAGAAGGTGTTGGTCAAGCCTGCGTCACCCGTCTGAAGCTGTGGCTTGGCGAATGGTTCATCGACCAGACTGAAGGCACACCATATCAGCAGGCCGTCCTCGGCAAGAACACCGTTCAAACCGTTGAACCGGCCATCCGCTCTCGCATCCTTGAAACAGAAGGTGTGACCAGCATTGATGAATTCAGCTTGACATTCGACCCTGAAGAGCGCAAGGCTTCAATCAGCGCAACCATCAGCACGGTCTATGGGCAGGCGGTCGTGCAAGGAGTTCTCTGATGGCGATTGCCGATCTCGTTTATGTTGATGCAACCGGCTTCCACTACCCGGACTATCCGACGGTTTTGGAGCAGCTGAAGGACGAATACCGCACGATCTACGGCAATGACGTCTATCTTGAAGCAGACTCACAGGACGGTCAATGGGTTGCTGTGATTGCCTTGGCGATCTTCGACACGATGCAGGTCGCAGCAGCAGTCTACAACAGCTTCTCTCCTCTGACAGCCCAGTCTGACGCGCTGAGCCGCAACGTCAAGATTAACGGCATCCGGCGTTTGGTGGCTTCTTATTCCCAGGTCGATCTGGAAATTGTTGGCCAAGCTGGTACCACCATCACCAATGGTCAAGTGGAAGACACCCTGGGCCAGAAATGGAACCTCCCGGCCACGGTCATCATCCCTGTCGGCGGCTCGATCACCGTGACGGCGACTGCTGTCGATATTGGCGCTGTGGCAGCAAACGCCAACACCATCACGAAGATTTCGACCCCCACCCTGGGCTGGCAAACTGTCAATAACCCCCTGGCCGCTGTTCCTGGCAACCCGGTTGAGACTGATGCCGAACTGCGCAAGCGCCAAACCGTATCGACCGCCCTACCGTCCCTAACTGTCCTGGATGGCATCATCGGTGCCGTGGCTTCGCTTCCGGGCGTGACCCGTCGCCGGGGTTATGAAAATGACGACACCGTACCGGACGCCAACGGCATTCCGGCCCACTCCATGGCCATCGTGGTTGAGGGCGGTGACGCCCAGGCTATCGGAAACGCTATTGCTTCGAAGAAGACCCCAGGCTCCCCGACCTACGGGACCACCTCGGTCACGACCTATGATAAGTATGGTCAGCCGAATGTCATCAAATTCTTCCGCCCGACTCTGGCCACCATCGGTGTCGAAGTTACGATCAAGGCCCTGCAGGGATACACCACCGGATTCGCCACCCAGATCGCTCAGGCCGTGGCTGACCTGCTGAACAGCCTGGAAATTGGCGATGATGTCCTGATCACCAAGCTGTACGGTCCCGCCCTGTTGATGGGCAATCCGGCCTATTCGACCTTCGATATCACCCAAATTCGAATCAAGAAAAACGCCGGGGCCTATGGTACGGCGAACATCATCCTGGCATTCAACGAAGTGGCCCAGTGTGACCCGGCCATCAACGTTACGGTGATCGTAACATGACCAAAGACGAATATCTTGCTCTGATCACCTCCGAGCATTCGGACAAACCGAAGTTCGAAGCTACGGTGGGGGCGACTGTTGCCCCGCTGGCTCGCCTCCAGGAGGTCCTGAGCAGCTTCATCAAGGAATTCGATATTGACTCGGCTGTGGGTGCCCAGCTAGACATCATCGGCCAATGGGTGGGTCGTCCCCGCCGTATTGATACTCCACTGATTGGCGTTTATTTCGCTTGGGATGATGTGGTTGGGGATGGTTGGGATTCTGGGATTTGGAAGGGTCCTTACGATCCAGATAGCGGTCTGGTTGATCTTCCAGACGACGCCTATCGCCTTCTGCTCAAGGCCAAGGTCGCCGCCAACAGCTGGGACGGTACGATCCCTGGCGCCTATGCCATCTGGGCCGCGGTGTTCACGAGCTCCCAGCTGGTCATCCAAGATAACCAAGACATGAGCATGGTGGTTGGCATTGCTGGCCAACCGCTCTCGATCGTCGACCAGGCTCTGCTCACGAATGGCTACGTCCCACTGAAGCCTGAAGGCGTGCGCATCCAATACTACGCGATCGCACCTGCTGCCGGTGCGCTTTTCGCGTGGGACACCGACGAAGGTTCCGCGCTCGCTGGCTGGGATACCGGCCAGTGGGCAGTTGAGTTAATTCCCGCCTAAGGAGAACGTGAATGGCAACGAATGAGATTCTGCAATTCGCTGAGACCGACACAGGAACCAACCTGCTCACGCAGGCTGAGTACCTGGCCGATGCTCAGCGCCCCATCGGCAACCAGCCGGGTGTGGCTCGTAGCAAGCTGGTGAACAAGGCGCTGCGCCAAGCATCGTTGATCGCGGCTGGTCTTGCTGAGTACATCGCTGGCAACCAAGCAAACAACGTCACGGACGCGTTGACGCCTCAGAACATCGCGGACTATCTGCAAGCCGCCATCCGCCGCCTCATCGACGGCGGCGACTACAAGCCCTCCGCGCGCGTGGCCACCACTGCCAATATCGCGCTTACCGGCGAGCAGACCATCGACGGCGTGGCCGTCGTCGCCGGAGACCGCGTGCTGGTCATGGCCCAGACCGCTGGCGCCGAGAACGGCATCTACGTT